>Ga0209831_1003047_pt1 | contig 14129 bp, 8 predicted proteins | sample Maine_Asex4_meta_FD_187451 | JGI IMG/M metagenome (GOLD analysis project Ga0209831, IMG submission 187451) | Marine algal microbial communities from Maine, USA - Maine_Asex4_metaG (SPAdes) (version 2) | ecosystem: Host-associated > Algae > Red algae > Unclassified | place: Maine, USA | collected...
TAATCTAACAGGAAAATTTTGTTTAGAGCTTAAGCGATTAACTCCCGTTTCTTGTGAAGATGATAATCTTAAATTAACATTTGAATTTTACCAAGAACTTGATCACTACCTATGTTCTTCAGAATTTCTTCTCGCTGATATTACCGAGAAGGTAGTGCCATTCGGCGTATTAGAACCAGACAGATATTCTGGTTTTTTGTTCGTAGAAAGCAGTGTAGACCACACGAACATTGCTATTCCTGTAGATGATGGTTCTGTTACCAATTATGTATATGCAGGCGATGTAACAACAGATAAATTTGTAAACCTATTTAATTATTTCGGATTTGAAAATGATAGCGTGTACTTCAAGTGGTACTATTACTATAATGCCCCATTACTTGAATCTAGTATTTCCAAACCTGACTTGAGCCAAGCTGAATGCATTGTGGCGTCTAATCAAGTGGTCATGTATGCAATTGCAGAAACTTCGATTCCAGAAATATCATCAGAAGAGATAATCAATTCAACAAGTGCTGAAGGCAATGGAGAAATATCGATTATGACATCTAATGGATCAGGCGATTACGAATATTTATGGAGCCATGGCGCATCTGGGTCTTCTGTAACTGACTTAGAACCTGGTGAGTACACTGTAACAATAACTGACTTATCTTTTTGCTCTTCTCCTATCATAGAGACTTATATTGTGGGTGGATTGACCTCGACAAGTGACTTAGCTATCGATAAGAATATGTTATCTATATACCCCAATCCTTCTGAAGGACAGTTTTTTATTACTACGGATAAAAATTTAGGTCAAGTACAAATAACTATATATACATTGAACGGTGAGGAGTTGTATAATAAAACCGAAATCCTTAATAAATCATCAAAAACGAGAATCAATCTCTCTGTTCCTGAAGGCCTTTATATATTAAAATCCTTAAATGGTGAAAGTACAATTACCAAAAAATTTATAATAAGTAAAAGTTAATTATATATTGTTTTACGCTTCACTAACCAACTTAATTTTGGTGAAGTGTGATTTGGATAATCAAGTTAGATATTGCAGAATGAAGTAAACATATAAGAATATGGTTACTTCATTCTCTATGTAAATATTAACAAATTTATGAATCTATGAGGACTATTTTTTTATCTGAGTCGAAGAATTGTAGGAACTATAAATTCACTTTATTATATTAGTGGGCATTAGATTTTATTAAAAACTAACAAGTGCAGAACATCTAATATCCGATATTTTATTTGTCTACCTAAAACATGCATCTCATGATCTTATCTAATAAATATTATTTAATTCTTTTCTTATTACTATATTCTATTCTTGCGTGTAGTCAGCAAAAATATCAACTCGAATTTACTAATATAAGTCAAATAGATTCAAAGTCTGAGATAAATATAAAGAAGGCTCTTGGTGTACACCCTCAGAATTCACTCTCATTACAATATAATCACATTGATGGACTTAACATTAATCATAAAAGATACAATCAAATCATTGCAGGATATCCTGTCGAAGGCGCCGTCATAGCTACTCACCTGTATAGAAACGGAAAAACAAAGGTCAATGGACTGTGGCTTACAGATATGAATCCCATTATTCCAGCATCTACAATACCAAAAAATAAAATACTAGATATAGTAAGGAAGGCATTTCCACCAAACAGAAAACTAAGTTGGGAAATAAAAGATATTAGTGATAAATATCGTGTTGATATTTCTAAGGTTTGGTATAATGAGAACTACAGTAATGTAGGTAAAGATTATCTATTGTCCTACAAAGTAAATACCTACATATCGGATCCTTTCGAGTCATATACTTTGTTCATAGATGCCCTTACTGGTCAGATATTATCTAAGTATTGTACTCATCATACGGCTAATGTTCCAGCAGTTGCCGAAGGCTTGTACACTATGGGTCCCGTCCAAATGACGGTAGACTCGATCAGTGAAAATGAATATAAAATGATCAAGTATAATGATGAAGGTGAGGCTATCATCAGAACACGAGATGTCCTAAACAATTTTAAAATTATAGAATCAACTGATAACGAGTGGTTAGATAAGCCCTCTGTAGATTGTCACTGGGGCACTGAGAAAACATTAGAATATCTTCATACGGAGATAGAAAGAGATGGAATGGACGGCGAGGGTAGTGCTATAACCGTTAATGTACATGCTCAGGATCCTATGGGAGGTGGTCCGGTGGGCAATGCGTTCTATGTAAATGGAAGTATTAATATAGGAGATGGAAATGCTAGTAGCCCTATAAAAGTCCCATTGAGTAGCCTTGACATAATAGCTCATGAGATTTTCCATGGAGTAACAGAAAGTACAGCTAACTTGATATACAGTGGAGAATCAGGTGCTATAAATGAATCTATGAGTGACATATTCGGGGTAACCGTAGTGGAACATACAACTGGTAATTATACATGGGACATAGGTGCCCAATTAAACAATGCCTTAAGGCGGATGGATGACCCCAAGTCATTAGAAATGCCTGCATTCTATGATGGAGAATATTGGTTTGGCGGTGCTGATGTTCATACTAACAGCTCCATCGGTAATCTATGGTACTATTATTTGGTAGAAGGTGGATCAGGGGTCACAGAAAATGGTGAAAGATTTAGCATCGAAGGTATCGGTTTTGAAAAAGCAGCTAATATAGCTTATAGAACGCTGAGCGAATATCTAATACAATCCTCTAATTATGAAGACTACTGCAACCTGTCTTTACAAGCTGCTCAGGATTTATATGGAGAATGCTCACCAGAAGTTGTTAGTGCATCAGCAGCATGGGCTGCGGTCGGATTAGGGGAGATCATAAGAGGTACGGATATTAATATAACCAAGATTGAAAATTTAGAATCTGGCTGTAATTTAGGATCTGAAGAATTGATATCTATTGAGTTGGCATTTGAGTCTTGTGGTGATTTGCTTACAGAAGGTACAGAACTTACATTCGCATACGCTATCAATGATGGCAATCCTATCACTGAATTGTATACATTACCTCAGACTATAAGTCCTAATGAGTCACTGATATATACATATACGCAGACAGCTGATCTGAGTAATGTGGGCATATATGATATTAGAACATGGGTAGATTATCATCCCGACGCTTACCCTATAAATGATACGCTTCACATAAAAGTAGAGAATAGAATTTTTCAAAATGAAGATATAAGATTAGTGGATATAATACATCCTAACCAGTCTACAGCATGCGGATTAACGTCGGTAGATCCTATTGTGCAACTTCAATTTTTAGGATGTGACTCACTACCAAGCGGGTCTATTATCAACATCAAAGCCTCCTTAGATAATTCGGTTTTAGAATCAGAATTGGCGCTTGCCAACGATATAAAGTATGGAGAAATCATAGATCTTACTTTATCAGGTGTATTACAAATAGACGACTATGGAGTTCATCAGTTAAGTGTCGAGATATCTTATCCGAATGACCCTAACTTAGCAAATAATTTTTTAGAAAGTAATATAGAGTTTTTTGAATCTAAGGATCAACCATTCATGTATCCGTTTAACGATGAAAGTGAGTTATCATCACTTAACATTAGATTAGGTTCAGCAGTGGATCAGGATACATTGATAGACAGATTCGATGATAGTAGCGAAGGCCAAGCTCTTATGTTTACTGGGAGTGATGTCGTAGATCTTAGTACCAATGAGCTCTACATTGAGTTGGTAGAAAGTGAAGAGGAAATCTGGTCAAAAAATATATCTCATGAGACCCGTACTTGTATGTGCGTAGATGCCACAGAATGGGATAAGGCTTCCTTATCATTCGATCTATATATCCATCAGGTTGTAGGTCTCTGGAACGCACTCGGTATCAACGATCCGTGGGCAGCTAATATGAGAGTCCTAGTTAATGGCGCGCCAATCACGGATGCTTACTCATATAATATTCCAAAACAGTTCGATAATCATATAGTTGACTTAACGGATTATGTGGGTACAACTTTCGAAGTTTGTTTCCAGTCTAAGTCTCTTATTGGAAGAAACCTATATGGGCTTATCCTTAGTGGCGAGGATGCTCTTGGGGACCAAGTCATAATCGATAATATTAATGTCAGCGATGAGCTTTTAGTCTCTAGTAATAATGAGGAAAGTGAATATTCAAATATTTTATACTTCCCTAATCCGACTCATGACAAAATTAATGTCTCATTAACGAGTAATTACAATGAAGATATTTATTTCGAAGTGATCAACACTTTAGGAGAAGTCATAAAGCGATTTAAATACAGTGTCACAACAGGTGCCAATATTATAACAATACCATTAGGTGAAATAAGTCAAGGAATATACATTCTAACAAATCGATCCCTGAAGAATAAGATGCTAACAGCCACTAAAGTCATTGTAAACTAAAATACATTATGTGCTTAAAATTGTTGGATAATATTGTAGCATGGCAGAATGCATTAAATTAGGAATATTTAAGTTACGTATTTTCTATTTAAATTTGTTGCGTAAGCTGCACCAGCTCCTATATTCTACATAATTTATTCGTAAGCTTTGATCTTTTCATGTTGTTCTTTGTTATTGATTTCTTCATGAAATGGTAAACTAATTTACAGAATAAATCACATCACTTATTCCCGTCACTCTTGTAATTAGATAAACAAAAAAAAATTCTAGTGAACATTTTTTATATGCTCCGTGTGTTTAGCGTAATTCATAGTAATGAGAATAAATTTCAAATACAGTTTCAAAAGATTATTCAAAGTAGCACATACGATACGGTTTTCTCCTAGATAATACTCTCTAATTGGTATTCTTCGTTTGTCTCCAACAATCCACGATATATTTACAAATCTTTAATAGCGGGATCTCAAGTTAAAAAGTAACTAAGACCAGAACGGAAGTGGTCAAAAGCAAATATTAATCCCTCACTTACTATGACTATAATTGGTTCAAAACCAATCTTGCCAACTGTAGATAGGAGCACAATTTTAAATGTTCTCCAGCCTTCGTCTAAAAAGTCAATGCACATCTGCTCAATAGCTGTTTCATTCTCATCTTCTACTACTATCGGTTCCATGAGAATTTAAAATCCTAAGACCTCTGTGTAATATTAAACGGCGTGTTCAATATCAGGAACCATTAATACCAATTCTAGTTTAGAATGACGGTAATTATTTATTTTGTTCTTCATGTTCCTTCGTTAAAAAGCCTCGCCGAACCTATGAGTTCGCCTACGTTTTTTGCCTCGATCCATTTTGAACAATTCTAAATCCTTTTCCGTCATCTAAAAATAGAAATGGTATATGTTTGTTGCCAAAGAATTCAGTAATATCTAACCCGCTGCATTAATACATTTTATAATACTGTGATTTCTCCAAATTTCTTGACTATATTACCATTTGATAGATATGTTATATAATATACGTAAACACCTTGACTTACAGATCTATTATTATGTCTTCCATTCCAATTCATAGAAGGGTCATCGGAATGAAATAGAAGATTACCCCATCGGTCAAATATGGTCATTTCATATTCATCTGAAATATCACAATTACTATTCCTCATCGGTCCGAATAGTGAATTTTCTGAGACGCTGCTTTGTCGAGATATAATATTAGGTAGATAAACACGACATACATAAGTAAGACTAATATCAAATGTGCGACTACACATATTTTCGTCAGTTATAGTATAGCTTAAGGTGTCGATAGAACCATCTGAAAGGATAGTAGTAGTATTACAATTACTACAACTCACTATATCGGATGGCTCCCAAAGAATACTATTATTGTCACCTATAGGTATGGTTATTTCATACGCTTCATCAAAATAGAGTTCTAAAGTATTTTGAATTGGCGGCGCAGGAATAGGATCAAATGATTCAATTTTTATTATATAGATAGAGTCACAACCAGAACTATTTATAAAATATAAAGTATCCATCACGGGCCCCATATAGACTTTATCTCTTATTGTCAATGGCTCATCACCACACTGGAAATATTCTTCAATTTCCAAAAATTCAGACTCTAGGGTTATCATAACTTCCACAATGGAATCGCATCCTGCGGCGTTCTCAAGCACCACTGATCCTTCTAATCTGTTTTGGTCAAATATATCTGATCCGATCATGAATTCAATATTATCACCTTCACAAATACTTTCTTGGAATAAAAAGCTTGAGGGAGATGAAAAAACTAAATCTACAAAGACAGTAGAATCGCATCCTTCTGATGAAACTAGCGTTCCATCACCCATAGGGTTGTTCTCATTAAAAGTGACATTACCCACCGTAATTTCAAAACCATCACCTAAACAACCTGTATAATTAAAGGAATCACTTAATGGATCTTTAAATGATAATTTAGTTATAATAATGGAATCGCAAAAGTTAGCTGCAATTAATGTGTCGAGGTATGTGCCTTCCATACTAACTTGCTGGCCAGAAGGTAGTGTATAAGGTTCACCAGGACATAATTCAACTTCAATGGGAGGATTTTGATTACCAGCAATACTACAACCTAAAGCAAAAATATTACAAGTAAATCTATCGTTTTTATTATTTACTTCATCTCCAAAACTTATACTTCCAGCACCTCCTCCACAAAAAATTCCTATATCTCCAAATATTAAATCATTTGTCAATGAATCAATAACTGCTGTTGGTCTACCTAGATTATCTACCGCTAAAACCGTAAAGCCAGTTGTGGGACCGGAGGTAATTACACCTTGATATGTACCGCCTTGGTTAAAAGAAGACACCTCTCCAAAAGGGCCATCAAAAATATTAAGCCCTACATTTATACCAGATGATAAATTAGGATTTTCATTTTCGTTTTCAATAGTATAACCCCATAGAACTGTCTCTTTTTGTGTAGCTATTACTAGATTAGCAGGGCATAATAAGGACCATGTTCTAATAGATGATAGTAGATTATCAGGAAGAGAAGTTTGATCTATGTCTTGACTGAACGTCAGAGTGTCCACTGGGAAATTTCCTAAAAAAACTACATCACACTCCTGATCATTAATATAATCTACTGAAATAGCTTCTCCTAATACATTCAATTCTAAAGGGCATTGTACGGTTCCATTGGTTCCAAAATTTTCAGTGTTTAACAATTTTCGTCTAAGATAATTATCCATTAGATCACCGTCAAGATTATAACCGCATGAAGCAAAAGAATCGTTAGAATTACAATAAGCATCCTCAGGTAAATAACAAATCACGATCGTTCCATCTTCACATTCACAATCGACCACTTGAGCGGAGGCTATTGTACAAAACAGAAAAGAAATACCTATAAAAATCCATCGCATGCGGGAATTTTCCATTTTTATTAGTTTTTATTTTAAAGATGAATATTTAATAGTTTTAGGTGATATACTCCTACTGTTAGTTTTTAAAGATTTAATCCTAATTATTTAATAAGTAATCAGGTTTTAACACTGATAATTATAGTGTCATCCGGAAACCAACATCTAAGTTTAGAGTTGATGAATGGATAGTAATTTCGTCATTAGGCGTCCAGTCTCTTAAATGTCGTCTATAAGTGAACCCCCAATTCAAGCTAAGTATTCGATTTATATTTGTCTCAAATCTAAGTCCTAAGATGGTTACCGAAGATAATGACTTTTTATCAAAAAAGTTGTTATTAGAAAGCTCAATAATATTCAAATTTGTATCTATGTACTTCCCCTTACTCTGCAGACTCGTCATCCCCAATCCACCTAAAGCAATGAGGTCCAAATCTTTTTTTGAAAACAAAACATAGGATAATCTTATAGATGCCTCTGTAGCACTATACTGATTATTCTCTCTAATTGTACGCTTCTGAATTTCACTTGATGATCTGCTTCCGAACGTTGTGTGTGAGTTTCCACTGAACTCATTGATAGTGGTGTAAAGTGGTACGTTTTCTTGAATAATTTGAACTGTATCACATTGTATAAAATCAACTTGTTCCCGTAATAAATGATGCTCTAAAGCTCCATGTATAGTAAAACGATCTGATAATTGGTAAGATATATTTAGTCCTAATGAATAGCCGAACCTTTTGGAACTGGCTTGATCTAGAATATTACTATATCCTTGAATACTTGAGCTTGTTTTAAAATCAATTACATTCAACCCAGATGATATTCCTAATGTCCATTTTGAAGGATCTGAGATATTCGATAATCCATCTACCATCATATATTGAGGAAGATTAATGTATCTCGATTGATTTTTATCTATTGAAACATACGATGGTGATTTATCTAAATGCCTTATAAATAAATTATGGATTTCTTTAGTCCTTGGCTCATCAATATCTGTAATAATAGGTTGTATAATATTTCCGATATTTGATTCTTGAGCGCTTAGATTTTTATTTTGATTTTCTTTTTTATTTAAAACGTAGTTTGACCATTTTATGTTAGTTGCTCCGGGTAAGTTCGTCGTACTTTCTTTTATGTCTACAGCGTATATCGATTCTCTAGTCTTTTGTGTTAGTTTTCTTTCAACTAATTTTGAATCATTCGATTTATCAATAGAATATTTATTCATTTTAGCTGATCTAGAAGAATTATTAACTTGATCATTGTCTTTAATGATGTGCTCTCTAGAGGTCTCTTCAGTAAATGATTCTGTAATCGTATTTTTGCGTATTAGATCAGAACTATTTTTCGCCTCGTTTGACTTATGATGTATAGTGATGAGCAGAACTCCGATTCCAAGGCCAAGCAGATAAACTAATCTTTTTCGCTTTGGTTTCTCAACTGGACGCTTAATCCCTGATTCCATTTCAGCCCAACTAAAACCTGTTGGCACCTTTAGGTTCTGTTGTAGTTTGCCTATGATTATTTCTTCCAATTTTTTATGATCCATATTAAATCGAATTTATTAATACTTTTAATTCTTGGCATTCTTCTAATTGTTCATTTATTTTATTTCTCAACCAGCCTTTTGCACGAGACAATTGAGACCTAGAGGTTTCTTCCGCTATTTCTAGATGTTCAGCTATTTCCTTATGTGAAAAACCTTCTATCAGGAACATGTTAAAAACAATTCTATAGCCGTCGGGCATTAAACTTATTAGATTTAAAAGATTCTGCAGATATAATTCACTAAGTGCATTATTATCAGTTTTTACGTGATCTGTATAATCTAATAACTCTAGACTCTGTGGTTTTTTTTTTCTCTTGTAATCAATAATTTTATAAACAGCAATGGAGCGTAACCAAGGTTTAAAAGATCCTGTACTTTCTTGATATTTTTCCAAAGAGATAAAAATGCTACTGAAAATCTCTTGAACCATATCTTTCAGAAAATGCTCAGGAATAAAATACCTTTTACATAAAGTATACACATATGGTAGATAAGCTTCGTATAGGGATTGTTGAGCATGAGCTTTTCCAACTATGCATAATGGCAGTAAAACCTTGATCTCTTTTTTTGATAACGCCCCCATCTATATTTTTACTCGCAACGGTACACTAGGGGGACGTAAAAACTGCCTTCTACCAGTCCTATCGGTACCCAGTTTTCTAAAGTTTCATCGATATTGGCCTCAAATAATGCCGACCATGTGCCTTGCATTACTTCTTCCGATTCATCTATTGTTATATTGAACGGTGCTGTAAGTATATTTCTAATGAGTCTATCTTCACTCTCAACGTAGATAGAAATCTGTAATCTATCTAAATCTGTTAAATAAGAAATGAGATAACTGTCTTCAGAGAATACAAACAAATTTTCTTCTTCTTTATATTCTGCATTGGTGATAGTGTAGTGCTTAATCACAAGATTCTGTGAAGTATCGACTCGTTGACATAAGTATCCTGTGGAATTATATAATGCCTTTTCTCCGTTATAGTTAAACAATAACTCACCAGAATTGACATAAACAGTATCTATCCCAATATCTGATTCAAGTGTTGTCATATCGTCAAAATTCTCTTCTGAACAAGAGTTCATAAGGAAGGCAACGCTTATAATGACTATTAAGTAATTTTTCATAATTTATTTAAATGTGATAACAACTCTATTCAACTATCTATTCGTTTGTAGGGCGGATATGTTGCATCAGATATAAATTTATGCGTTTATTATTTGATTAAAAATTTTCACTACTTTATATTTTCCTTCAGTAATATTAACATAATAGATATGTGATTCAAAAGGGTAGGACACAAGATTTCTACCTTGTATGCTAAACGACACTTATTTTCATCTTCGCCGTAGGCCACTTTATATCTAACATTTTAATGAATAGTGCGTACTGTTGATCTAAGTCTTTATAATCTTCGCCAATTTTACTTAGTGGCAAGGAATATTTTTATGTATGCCTATTATTTCTTCACTTATTATACTCGAGAATTTAACAGCTGAATGCATATGTTAAACCATGTCCCATACCCAATTACAATTTTCCTTACTGCAGGTTAATATTGTGTCAGTTAATATTGTTCCTTCGACTGGGTTTCTCTACGTCTGTGGATATTATTTATGATTTGTGCTGAGCTCATCTGAAAGATTGTTAACAGCTAATAATACATGTTTAGATCTACTTTTAAGGCAATTTATAAATCCTTTAACGATTCCTTCTTTACTTGAGATTCATATAATTTATGACAGGTCTCAACTCATCATTTCGTTGTTCTTTAAAAAGAATGAGGCAACTACTATTAGGTAGATCGCCACATTCTATAAAGTATGAAAAAACTTTGCTTTTATGTAATCAAAAAGATTAATATTACCGATCTTCTATAAATTTATATTTCTCCATTGTGTCCAGTAGTGTTAAATGAAGTAACAGACTTTATTCTCTCGTGGGGAACAAAGCATGAAAGTCAGTATAACCGAGCTTCATATAATCATTTATTACTTAATTACTTATTATCAGTTTCTGATCTGCGATATTTTCGCCATCAAATAATTTTACCATATAGATTCCTGACTCTAAGCCATTAAGGTCGATTTCATTAGGAGAATCCTTATAGAAATTTCTACTTTCATTATATACTACTTTCCCATCTATAGAATATATTATAATATCGGTTTGTCCAGAAAATTTATCAGAAGTTAAATAAATTAACCCATTGGAAGGATTAGGATAAATTAAAATCTGATCATTTTCATTGATATCCTTTGCAGATGTAGTCCCTGTAATAGAATATGTAAATTCTATAGGTGGAAAGCAAAAAGATATATCTGTTACAGATACGGTGTAATCGCCGACTTCTAATCCATCAATAGATGATCCAGACGCTCCATTATCCCAAAATATTTCATATTCTCCCGCACCTCCTGTTACTGTCAATGATATCTCTCCGTTACCTTGAGCAGAAGTAGAATTTGTAATGGTTGCGCTAGTAATAGCTAAATCTGATTCCTCTGGCATAAAAAACATATCTAGCTGATTAGATTCAACTACGCAATCAGCACCGTTTATATCCGGCAAATTCTCAAATCCTGGCTCTACTTGAAAAGGTGCGTTAAAATAATAGTACCACTTTATAAAGTGCGGACCTACAAAAGTTCCAGTATTACCATGCAAATAATTTGTTATACGATCAGCTTCGGCAGAACAACAATACACTGCTGCTGCTGGTGCATTATAAGGATCATCGACATTTGTTAAATCTTCAGAAGATATTACCATAATGTATCCAGTAGTTTTTTCAGGGTCTGTAGTTCCATTAGGTACAATCATCTCTACTACCTCTAATGTATGAAATTCTTCCCAGCAGATATATTTATCTAAACCTTCCTCTCTTTTCCAAGTGAAGGATAAGTTCTCATCACCACAACTCAAAGCTGCTCTTTGCTCTATCTCTAGACAGAATTTCCCTACAACGTTCCAATCAGGCTCAAACGTAACATCTGAACCATCTAATAACATGTAATATTGGACACCTACTTCAGTGGTTAAATATGCTTTAAAGGTAAAATCGTTTGGAACTTGTGATTCTTGTTGAAACTCATTACATGATATAAACTCTAAATTATCACAATCGCCTTTGTATACTATAGCTTGACTAGTATTGAGGTACTCGCTCTCTGTAGCCCCACATTCCGTCGTTCCTATTACATAAGAATTTCCATCACCTGTAAACGTAACCCATAAGGAATTCTCTATAACCTTGTCGAACAAACATATTAAAAAATCAGGATTCGTTTCTTCGCCCCCAGTAGCGTTAGTATTATCAAACTGAATGCTTGTTGTGATATCACCTTCTTGCATATTATTAATAAGACTAGTAATATCATAAGCATCTGTACAATCGTCGTATGATTGTCCGTTGACAGAGGTGATAGTTGAGACAACGCAAATACAGACAAATGCACAAAGTTTGTAAAAAGTGTATAATTTATTCATAATTCTTGATTTTGTGTATAAATATAAATTAATTTTAGATCATTGGCTTATGATGATTTTCTTGCTAATTATTCCAGTTTTTGACTTAATTGATATAAAATAAATTCCAGCTGGATATGTGCTTACATCATAACTAACTACATCTTTTCCGGATACCATAAGTTTGTTAGAAAACTGAAGTCTTTTTCCATATAGATCTGTGAGCTGAACTTCAATATCTACTGGTTTAATGGTTTCAAAATTAATAGTTACCATCTCACTTACGGGATTGGGCCAAACAGTGAAATTTGCATCTAAAAGTTCTGAGCTCGCAGAACTTGTTCCTCCTTCAAATCTAAAATTGTGTCTTACTTCATCTTGAAAACTTCCTCCTACTGCTAATACCTGCCCATCTTTATCTTTAAGTACGTATCGACCGATTCCCCATAAACAACACATACCATTAGCACTGAAATCAGTAATTACCAGTGTATAACACCCATTTTCAGTAAGATTGATCGTCTCTTTTATGGATTGGTTATTACCATAGGCTGAAGCATGATCGGGAGCTGATGAATTTATATTACCTATATTATTTAATCCTACAAGAATGTTACCTCCTTCTGCGACTACTTCTTCATTAGCATCTAAGATAGCCCAATACGTTTCTGATCCACGTCCATCTGTCCTTAAATCCATTTCCAGTTCACTAGAAAAAGTTATTTTTGCATCATCTAGTCTTTCTGTTACAGCATTATCAGATGGATCAGAATCATCAGATCCGTTAGGATTAGATAATTTTATCTCTAACTTAGTTTCTTCAGAAATTGAGATATCATCAAAAATTAAACTGGTATGTGCGTAAGAGTTCAACGCTCCATTCCAGTCAACTTCTTGCTCTAATTCATTATCGACAAAAAGCTGACCTTTACATGAAGTTAAAACTTCTGAACCACTATTTCTCATATCCACACTAGGCGTAAAAGTAATTTCATTACAAATATCTTGATCATAAGCGTTATAAGCATATGCTGTGATATCATTTGCAAATTCAGGGACAGAACACCCTAGTCTTTCAGCTTGATAGACCTCTACTTCAGGGCTATTTGGATTTGCATAATCTCTTTGAACCTCGACTGCAGTTCTGTCAGTACAAATTTGTACGTAGGTAGGATATCCTACTACATTATATAGATTCTGGATTTGATCATTGTCTACCATCGGATAGAAAACCTCGTCAGTCCAATCACCAAGTGTATTGTCTCCTGTACCCCTTATATCATCTAAATCAGTAAAGCCATCACTTTCTATCGATATAATCATATAATCATCTAATCCATTCGGACCATGTAAGTCCCACATCTTCGATAGTTCTTTACCATTATGATAATTCCAGCAAGGAGGGCACCATGTGGTATAAAAATCCAATATTACGGTTTTGCCACTTCCTAATATCTCATAAAGATTATATGTTTCACCATTAATATCTTCTACAGTAAAGTCAGGGGCTATAGCGGGCACCTGAGCAGATAAACTAAAATTTATTGCTCCTACAATAAATAAAATTTGGAAAATTTGTTTCATATGCATCTTTTTTGATTATTAAAATTTTCTTAAAAACGTATTACAAAGATCTATTCGCATATTTTACAAAATAGTTGCATCACTTTATAATAAATTTTTCAATTAAAGGCTTTTCAGGTATTTTAGCTTAGTTTTAGAATAAGACTAGATTCCATTTTTCGACAAAACTCTTCGACCTGTAAAAAAAAAATTACCGAA
>Ga0209831_1003052_pt1 | contig 14124 bp, 15 predicted proteins | sample Maine_Asex4_meta_FD_187451 | JGI IMG/M metagenome (GOLD analysis project Ga0209831, IMG submission 187451) | Marine algal microbial communities from Maine, USA - Maine_Asex4_metaG (SPAdes) (version 2) | ecosystem: Host-associated > Algae > Red algae > Unclassified | place: Maine, USA | collected...
AAGCGAAAACTCCGCAATAATTCGGTGCGATACAGAAAGTTACGCACACTGACGCCCATGCCGTAGAGCAGCGCAAGTGGGGCAAGGAGTAGGCGTGTGAGTGGGTCGTTTTGCAATGTTTAAGCTCTATTTTCGATGATGGAAGGTTGGATTTTTTGCTTGGTTTTTCGTGATTTTTTGCTTGATTTCATTTCTTTTAAAATTCTGGTCAAGTCTTCCACAGAGACATACTCCGCAAGGTATTGAGGTATCCAAATTAGGTTTTTCCCAAAGACAGTTTCAATATTTGTGATAGTTTTTATCGTAAAATTGTGTTGCCCCGAAAGCCACTTACTAATTTCTGATTCTTGCTTTCCCATTCTACGTGCAAACTCTTTTTGTGTCCAATTTTTTTCAACTAAAAATTGACTAATCTGGTCTGCAATGTCCATTGACTTTGTTACAAATTTCTCCGTTTCGGGATGTTTATTGAGTAGTTTTTCTAATTTTTTCATTGTTTTATATTTTGTAGAATTTAAAATATATCGTCTATTTCAAACTCTAAATTCCCAATGAGTTTATCATCCTCTGTTATCTGAATTTCTCTATCTACAACAATTCTTTCTTGTAATAATTTACTTAATTTTTGTAATAATTTTACGTGTCCATAAAGCAGGTCATCTTCTTGATAAGTTCTAACTTCTTTTACTCCACCATTTCCGAGAATAAGTATTCTTTCCGTCCACCTTAAACAATATAATCTTAATTTACTGTATTGTTCTTTTTCAGGTAATTCCATGACAGCATCCATAATCGAGCCTGCCGCTCGAAAGTATATCTCCTTAGCTCCCCTGATTTGAATGTTTTTCATTTTAGCAGCAATAATCGCCATATCTTCTTCGTAATCATCAATATAGTCATCAATAAATTTATCGGTTTCACTGATTTCTTCGTCTATAAATCGTATGGTGTACAGATTTGCGCCAAAGCCCTTGCGTCTTCTTCTTCGACCGCTTTCACTATCATTACTGTCAAATGGTTCATATGGTTCTATGATAATTTGGTTCACGTTTAATTTTGATTCAAATGTACAAAAAATTCACTTAAAAGTAAATAACTAAAGGCAGTAATTTCGTGCGATACAGAAAGTTACGCACACTGACGCCCATGCCGTAGAGCAGCGCAAGTGGGGCAAGGAGTAGGCGTGTGAGTGGGTCGTTTTGCAATGTATATTAAATTGTAATTTTATCTGAAGGAGTATATATATCAATCTGCTTGATAATATTTTCGGTTAGCGTTTTACATTCTTTGTAAGCAAGTCGTACAGCGTCAACATGAGAGCCTATCGCACCGTCCGCAGGTTTGAGTAAAAAAATAGGTTTACGAAATTCTGTTGACATGATATGCAAACCGTGATAGTGCCTGATAGTTGACAGTAAAAAAACGGGGATTTCTGAAGGGTTCTCTAAACTCGAAAAATGATTTTGGTAGTAAAAAGGAACTCGTTTATCCCAATTCGCGGCAGGGCTTGGAGGTACACTTTCCCGAATGGCATGTTGAATAAATACGTAGCCAATCCAATTTGACGAGTTGAAATATTTTTGGTTATAATGGCTGTAATTTAATAGTTTCCTTTTCTCATTCTGCCACACGTTTACTTTATTTCCAATATTTTGAATATTAGATAAGGAAAATACATTAGCAGAAATAGGTAGAATAAGGTTTTTTGTAGCCATAAAAGCTGCGCGATTGATTGCGCTGAAATCCGCACTTAAATTTACAATCGTATAATCCGCATTGAATCTTTCACTTGCTTCTTTGATAACATCGTAGAACAGTAATGTATTTTTAAATCCCTTACTATATCTTCTTGACCAACTATCACTAAATTTATCTTCAAAAAGAGCCAGTTCGGGATCGGCGGCTATTACGCCTATTTTGTCACTCAATTCGTGTATGTATGGGTTTTGAGGTGTTCCTTTTTCTTGATTTAAATGTTGAACAGCTCGGATAATCGTTGGTCTGTCTTGTGTGTCTCTTTCGTATATTTCGTGTAATTTTTCAATTTTAAAAAATCTGCTCGTCAGTTGTGTTTGCGAGTCCAAATCAACCACAAGCACCCGATGCCCCAACTCTGCCAACATATACGTAACGTGGTATATCAGCGAAGTTTTGTCAACACTATATTCGTTGTTGAAAAATGCAATTGTATTCATTTTTGTTTTTTATAAATAATGACTTCAAAACTTGTGGGTTGGTCTATCTTGAATTTGGGTTCAGGATTGCCATTTTTGACTAATGCAACAATAGCACGTTTTACTCCAATATTAAATTGATTTACAAAGCCAAGATTTTTGGCAGCTTCAGCAATTATAGGATTCCGGTAATCGTTTTCTGTCGGAAAATTCTCGGAATTAGCTTTGCCATACAAACCGCCTGCGTTGGAAATGAGGATTTTGTCCGAAAACTCATAAAATTTGATAGGAGCATTAGATTGATAATCTCTGTGAATTATTGCGTTATAAAGTAATTCTTGTATAGCACTCCCTGCATAGTTAAATTGATATTTTTCACCTAAACCGGGAAGTACTTTTTTTACAATTTGAGATTTGATAAAATTGCTCATTTCACGCATTTGTGTAGTCAAATCGCCCGAAAAAGCACGCTCAAAATCAAAATCACTGACTTCATCCTCGCCCGTAAAACGCACATATTGCACATACGCCCCCGGAAGATAATGTGTTGGATTATTGCCAAACATTAAAATACCCGCATGAGTGGGGCAGTCGGCTTTTAAGTCATAAAATTTCAAAGAGGCAAGTTGTTCCCTAATTTCTCGGTGATTGGCTTCCAAAGCTTCTGCATCAATGGCAGTAGGTAAGTAAAATAATTTGAAAATATTGATACTCAAATCATTAAGGGTGCTGTCGCGACAAGGAAGTGCATCAAACGACCGAGCAAAAGAAGAACGTTTTTCACTCAAAATACGTTCATCCTCCACATTGGCAACTCCCTTTCGAGGACCTATTCTGACATACACCCTTCCTTTGAAACGCACCGGAGGATGATAACTCGGTTGTACTTCCACAACCAATAATTTTTTACCGTCAGGATAGGTAAATATTTCGGGTACGATGGTAGGTGGAGGAAGAATATCACCATCATTCCGAAAAGCCGCTATTCTTTGTATCAATTTTTCATCTATCTCAATATCTGTCGCTATACTACCGTCGTCATGCGCTCCGATAATCAGATAACCCGGCTTACCATAATTAGGCAAATCATTAGCAAAAGCACAGATAGCCTCACTAAATTTCTTAGTGTTATTGGTAGAGACGGTCTTTTCTATCCTACTCGTCTCCATTTCCAACAATAATTTATCTAATTCCTCCTGCGCAATCATGGTTTATTTTTGTCAAATATAAGCAAAACGCTAAACTTTTGCGTGTAGTTCGCATTTTAGTCATCAAATCACCACATCCAAATACTTCAGACACACTTTAAACCCTTTTTCTCGAAAATAAGTTTTCGTAGATTGCGGTGTGCGCTGACTGGTGACCAACACAAAATCGCCACCCCAAGCTCCGAGCGACTTCACTTCGCCCCAAAAATCGTTGAAATACAAGTCTTTAGCCATTTTTAATTTGAGCGAAGACGATACAATATCCTCGTGTTCGCGGATAATGGCATTGAGTTCGGGCAAGCTCGTGGCGCGTTGAAACCTATCAGTGAGCATACTGATTTGCTGCGCTCGTTGGGCTTTATTATCTTCATCGTCCCATTCGCGATAGCGTTCTATTCCCTCGCGGCTGTTTTGTTTTTTATTGAGATGAACCAAATATAAATTTTTCAAAAAAGGCAACGGCTCGCCCGTTTCCGGATGCTTCCCGAACTCTGTGGGCTGGTAAACACGCTGTTCCTCTTGTTTTTGGAAAAAAATCGGGGTATTGACTTCTGCACAAATCAAATCGTAACCCGACCCGCCAAAAGTCTTTTCCAACAATTCAAAGGGATTTAATTTTGCCCATTTTGCCATCATATAAATCAAGGTCGAGCTACTGCCCATACCCCAATCTTGCGGAAATTCGAGGCGTGTCGTGATTTTGAGTTGCGTTTCGCCACGCATAAAATCCAAATCTTTCGAACGTGCGTAGCGCATTATCTTTTGGAGTATTTTGGCAGATTCGTCGTGTGTGGTCGAGCTTATCTCCAGCGTTGGTAATTCAAATCGCGCTTCAAACCACGTCTCGCCGCGTAGCGTGAGGCTCTGCCAATGCAGTCCCGCTTCTTCGCCTTGCATCACGCTCATCCGCTGTCCCAATCGCACGGGAATCGCCAAGCCCACCGCGCCATCCAAGATGAAATATTCGCCCGATAAAAGTAGTTTGCCATTGCCTCGAAAATTGAGGGTAGTCGTATCTTTTGACATAAAGTTGGTTTTAATTTATCTATAACGTGCAAAACTGCGTATTTTCTACGATATTTGTAGGAAAGTACGTTTTTTTTCAAAAAAGACATTATTTCACAAAAAATAAATCATGCAACGAAATACGATAGTACCGATGTTGATGTTGGTGGCGATGTTTGGGGTGTTTATTCATTATGACTTGACGAGTTCTACGCAGTATTCGGTGATAGATTCGATTTGGCCTTCGATTATTTTAATGATAGTTATTTTAGTTATCATTGTTATTCGAAGCCGAGGTGAAAGCGTGATTAATGTGATTAGGGAAGACGAAAAAAATAATCTACCCGTCTGAATTGTTCTTTTTCTTATATGTTTCACTAAATCTTCCTTACGTAGCTCGGCTATGCGCGTCAAATTTAGCCAAACATATAAAAAAAATGACTTCTTCATTTGGGGTAGATTATTTTCTTCCTCTTCCCTTAACAACGTATTAAGAAAGGAAACGAAGTCAGAGGAACACAAATTTTAAATATGGTAAATGATATTCAAATACTAAGGTCGGACATTGTGCGAATGCTCATGAATACGACAGATGTAAACACCCTCAAATCAGTACACCGCGAATTGGAGACTGCAAAAACAACCGAGCCGGATATGTCGTTTATGGAAGCTGTACGTCCGATTAGAGAAGCCGTAAGTTTGGAAGGAATTATGGCAGAACAAAATTACAAACCAATTACTTATGAGGAGTTTAGAGCTAAAGCCGATGAGATAGAATGGGAAGAATCTTTGGAGGAATTGCTCGAAGCTATTAAATAGTCAAACCATGCAAGCAACAAAACTAAACAAGATCACCATAGAAGAATACATTGCCATAGAACGTGAAAACGATACTCGTTATGAATATCATAATGGGGAAATATTCGTTATGGCGGGTGGTACGATTCCACATACAGACATTAGTGGGAATGTTTTTTATGAAACGACCGCAAAACTCCGAGCTAAAAACTCCTCTTGCAGACCCTTTAATAACGATGTGAAAATACAAATTCAGGGTGAGCGTCGTTTTGTCTATCCAGATATGTCGGTGATTTGTGGAGAACCTAAAACTTCAGAATATTATAAGGATGCGCTCACCAACCCAATCGTTATCGCCGAAGTGCTATCCGATAGCACCGCAAACTATGATAGAGGCGACAAATTCTTTTTATACAGAAAAATAGAAACCCTCAAACAATATATTTTAATCGAACAAGAGAAACCACAAATTGAAATCTATACCCGCAACGAAGGCGATTTATGGCACATAAAACGTGTGTCAGGACTCGAAAATTCCCTAACTTTGACATCCCTTGATATCGAAATTCCTTTGAAGGATATTTATCGGAATGTTGATTTTGCCGTTTTACAATAAAAAACGGATTCGTTGATAATTACGCTATCATGCAAGCAACAAAACTAAACAATATCAGCATAGAAGAATACATCGCCATAGAACGCGAAAATGATACTCGTTATGAATATCATAATGGGGAAATATTCGTTATGGCGGGTGGTACGGTTTCACACACAGACATTAGTGGTAATGTTTTTCATGAAACTACCACAAAACTCCGAGCTAAAAACTCCTCTTGCAGACCTTTTAATAACGATTTGAAAATACAAATTCAGAGTGAGCGTCGTTTTGTCTATCCGGATATGTCGGTGATTTGTGGAGAACCTGAAACTTCGGAATATTATAAGGATGCGCTCACCAACCCAATCATTATCATCGAAGTGCTATCCGACAGCACCGCAAACTACGACAGAGGCAAAAAATTCTTCCTGTACAGAAAAATAGAAACCCTCCAAGAATACATTTTAATCGAACAAGATGCACCGGAAATTGACATCTATACCCGAACCGAAGGTGATTTATGGCGCATAAAACGTGTATCAGGTGTAGAAAATTCGTTAACTTTGCAATCTCTCGAAATTGAAATCCCTTTGAAAGATATTTATCGGAATGTTGATTTTTCCGTTTCACAATAAAAAAACGTTGATATGGGTGTTATTTTAGAACATAGACAATGGCTTAGGGCTTTGCTCTACGCCAAGAAATTTGACCAACTACTTGACGTTTTACCGCAAATAATTAGCGAAAATTCAGACTTATACAAAACGTTAATAAAAACCTATTCAAGATACCAATGTTTAGTTCCCCATAAAATCTGTGAAACAATGCCCACAGACATCATTAAACTTGAAGAAAATAGAATATGCACATCTCTTTTGGAAATCATTAATCAGTTAAAACAATCTGATATTCGAGGAGATTTACAAATAGAAATTTCGCTGGTGCGAAAAGAAAATTAAAATATTGGGGTGAAGAAATGAATTTACTCATTCATTCACTCAAAATTCAGTCATTGAACAGATGAAAGATTACTCCTACATATTCAACGCCCACCCCACGTTCATCGAAAATATGTACCAACAGTACAAAACCGACCCGAGCGCAGTAGATGCGGACTGGCGAACTTTTTTCGATGGCTTCGATTTTGCCGTCAATCTGAACGGACATGCCGAAGACATGACTGCCACAGCTACGCCAAGCACAGACGCCGTCAAGGAAATCAACGTGCGGGCATTGATAGCAGCATTTCGTCAACGCGGACATTTGCTATCGACGACCAACCCTATCAAGCAACGCCGCGACCGCGAAGCAAAACTTGACCTGAGCGATTTCAACCTTTCAGAAGCCGATATGGACACCCAATTTGTGTCGGGTAAAGAGCTTGGTTTGCCCAATGCGACTTTAAGGGAAATCCTGAATAGATTGCACAAAATCTATGCAGGAAATATCGGCTTTGAATTTAATCATATCAATGACCGCAACAAACGCCGTTGGTTGCGCGAACGCTTTGAGGGGCGGATGTTGAAGTCAGATTATGGTGTGACTTTAGAAAAAAAACGCCGAATTTTGAAGAAATTGAACGGCGCAGTATTGTTCGAGCAATTTTTACACAAAAAATATGTCGGTCAAAAACGCTTTTCGCTCGAAGGCGGCGAAACAACCATTCCTGCACTCGATGCTATCATCAATCATGCGGCAGATATGGGTGTCGAAGAATTTTTCATCGGTATGGCACATCGAGGTCGCCTAAACGTACTGGCGAATATCATGGGCAAAACCTACGAGCAAATCTTCAACGAATTTGAAGGAACGGCTGTACCAGACCTCAGTTTTGGCGATGGCGATGTGAAATATCATCTGGGGTTTTTCTCTAAAGTTAAAACATTGACCGACAAAGACGTTTATCTAAAACTCGCACCCAACCCCTCACATTTGGAAGCAGTCGGTACTGTTGTATTGGGTTATGCGCGCGCAAAAGCCGACATCCTGCACAACAGTAACTACGATAAAATATTGCCAATTTTGATACACGGCGATGCCGCAATCGCAGGGCAAGGCGTCGTGTATGAAATGGTTCAGATGAGCAAACTGGAGGGATATTACGTTGGCGGAACGATACACTTTGTAATTAATAATCAAGTTGGATTTACAACGGATTATGAAGATGCGCGTTCATCAACCTACTGTACGGCAGCGGCTATGGTCGTTGAGGCACCTGTTTTTCACGTAAATGGCGATGACCCCGAAGCAGTCACTTTTGCGGCAGAATTGGCGGCAGAATATCGTCAGGAATTTAATAATGACGTGTTTATCGACATGGTTTGCTATCGCAGACACGGACATAATGAAGGCGACGACCCTCAATTCACCCAACCCCAAATGTACGATGTCATCAAAACGCATTCCAACCCTCGCGACATTTATTTGCAGGATTTGCTCAAGCAAGGCGATGTGGCAGAAGCTCTGGCAAAGACGATAGAAGAAGAATTCAACTCCAAACTCCAGGAAAGACTGGACGAAGTGAAAGAAAAACCGCTACCTTATAAACACCAAAAACCCGAATTGGCTTGGAAAAAAATGCAGGTCAAAATCACGGCGGAACACGTAAAAGATTCACCAAAAACAGGAATTGATAAAAAAACTATTGAGCAAATCATTGAGCATTTGATGACGGTGCCAGACGATTTTACGCCACTCAAAAAATTTGGTCGCCTACTCAAATCCACCAAAAAACTCTACGATGCAGATAAAATGGATTGGGCAATGGCAGAACTTTCTGCTTACGCTTCGCTGTTGATAGAAGGTCACGACGTACGCATGAGCGGGCAAGATGTCAAACGTGGTACGTTTTCGCATCGCCACGCTGTACTAGTTGATTTCAATAACAAAAGCGAATACAATCGCCTCAATAACATCGTTGAAAAACAGGGAAAATATCGCATCTTCAATTCCCTCCTGTCAGAGTTTGGCGTGATGGGTTTCGAATTTGGATATTCCCTCGCTACACCCGACCCATTAGTACTGTGGGAGGCACAATTTGGCGATTTCTACAATGGCGCACAGGTCATGATAGATCAGTTTATTTCTTCTTCAGAGAGCAAATGGCGATGGACAAGCGGCTTGGTACTACTACTACCACACGGCTATGCCGGACAAGGGCCAGAGCATTCGAGCGCGCGTTTTGAGCGATTTTTGCAAATGTGCGCTGAATACAACATGAGCGTAGTAAATATTACCGAACCCGCCAATTTTTTCCATGCCCTACGCCGACAAATTGTGCGTCCGTTTCGCCGTCCACTCATCGTAATGTCCCCAAAATCGTTACTGCGTCACCCGCGCTGTATTTCCGACATCAAAGACTTCACTGCTGACACACGTTTCAAAGAAGTTCTTGACGACCCCGCTGTCGGCACAGATAAAAAGAAGGTCGCAAAAATAAAGCGTGTGCTATGTTGTACAGGTAAAATTTATTACGATTTATTAGAGAAAAAAGAAGAAGATAAACGCGACGACATCGCCATAGTCCGCCTCGAACAGCTCTACCCACTACCACACGACCAAATCGAAGTTTTGGTCAAAAAGTATAAAGGCGCAGAATTATTCTGGGTACAGGAAGAACCGAAAAATATGGGCGCATGGCAGTTTATTCTCTCAAATTACAGGGGTGCAAAATTGACCTGTGTCTCGCGGAAAGCGAGTGCTTCGCCGGCTACGGGCTTTAAGAAGCGGCATGATGAAGAGCAGGCGAGTATTATTGAACAAGCTTTTGAGTGAAAAACAATAAATTTGCTTAGGGAGAACGAAAAGTCGTTTTAATAATACGTAATGTATTGTCTTTTAGACTTTCGGGTAGTTTACTCGTCGGACATTTTTAAAATGTCAGACGAGAGGTATTTTGTCTTCCCTAAGGATATTTTTGTCTCACTACTTACCTACTTCACTCGATTAATTCCGGCTTTTGCTTTTTGGTGCAACCCGTTTCGATATTCGTCTGGATAAAGGGAAAGGCATTTTTGATAATAGAGGCGAGCTTGGGCGTGATTGTCTTCGGCTTCGTGTAAATTACCTGTTTTTAGGGCTGCATTGCAGGCGAAGTACCAAGATTCGTCGGCACCATCGTGGATAGTTTTTTGGTAATATTTAATAGCTTGTTTGGTATTATTTTTTTCGTGATAAATTCTGCCTAAACGATATAAAAATTCTACACGCTGGCGTTTAGTGTCAAAATCGTGTGTGGTTTTATACTCCAAGATTGTTAGGGCTTTATCGTAATATCCACCATCACACAAAAGTCTTGCTTTGATAAGGTCGTGATGCGGAAGTGGTCCTTGGCTGGCTTCGATATAGGCTTTGGCATCGCTTTCGATAATGGCTTTTCCCTTATTGCGGCAGTGCAACATTTGGACTTGATAAGCTCTTACATCACCAAAAAGTAATTCGTACCAAGCGAGTTTTTGATAAGCATCTTTGATATAATTTTGTCCCTGAAAATTATCGACGTATTTCTGCAAATGTATGTTTGCATCTTCATCCAGGCGATAGAGTTTGGCAAAGCCAAGCATATAATCTAAATAATCAAATTTGTGGTAAGGCGCACCGCGCGGCACACGTTCGAGTATGCGAATGGCTTCATCATTTCGCCCGGTATGCATAGCGACATTCGCAAAAATGAAGGCTGCAAGCGGATTGTTTTCCACATTAATATCTGCTTCGTGTACGAGTGTCCAAGATTCCGAATCATTATTGCCAATATGCAGCATCAGCAGGGCATACATGACCACTGTTTCTGTTCCAAATAAAAATTCCGGTTGTGCCTTTGAGTGAGCGATGACCTCTTTCAATTCGCGTGTTCCTTGCGCCAAAGTACCTTCCATGCCAACCATTTTCATGACCCATTTATAATTGTCAGGTATCGTGCCGATGATGGCGTGTAGCAAGCCAAGCGTTTTTTTATTTGCCATAAAATCGGGGTACTTTTGGGCGTTTTCTTCGAGGAGTTTGTAGGCGCGGCGCACCTCACGGGCGGCGGTGATATTTTCTTCAAACTTCAATCGTGCCAATGCCCAGTGCAGCGTGATTTCTGCTTGGGTGTAAAGGTAATACGGCGAGTCAGGGTTGCCGGCGCGAATGCGTTTTAGGCGGCGTTCTTTATTCGCTTCGAGGTGGTCAAATTCGGCTTTATCTTCGTTGATAAATATCGTAAAAAAATCAATATAATCTTCAATCAGAAGCGGAAGCAGATTGTCAGGGTTTTGATTCTTTTCGTAGCTGAGTTGTTCGCGGGCTTCATCTAGCCGAAGGCTGAGGCTGAGGTGGTAAGCATGTTCTACATTCGAACTAAATTCAAAAATGCCTTCTGCGCGTAATGTAAAAGCATTTGTTAGGAAAAATAGCGCAATCACCGTCATACAAATGGCATGAATTGTAGGGACAGGGTATACTCTGTCCCTACAATTCATGTCATTGCGGAGGTAAAAATATTTTAAGCAATAATTCATACGAAAAAAATGCTGCAACTCGAAATTCGAATTGCAGCAATTATTTGTCAAAATTTATACCAATATAAATTTGGGGATGAAAAAACAATAAACACTACATTTTGACTTGTTATTCTTCCTTTACACTTCACCAAATTTTCCTTAAATACGCTCCGTATTTAAGGAGTTTTTGGGGAAGAGTTATTTCAAAAGAAATACTTCAAAAAGTGAAGAAACTTTTTGGACGGTGTACTTAGGTAAAAGTGCATCCTGATAATTATCGGGACAAGTTCAAGTTCAAGTTAGGTTTTGGCGCAGCCAAAAAACGATTTTGAACTTGCGCTTGAACTTAAATTTTCTTCCGGCACGATGCCTGCGGTTTCGTTATCCACGAGTACACGTCCGCAGTGTTCGCAAACGATAATTTTTTTGCGCTGTCCGATTTCAAGCTGAATCTGTGGCGGTATTTTGTTGAAACATCCGCCGCAAGAATCACGCTCAACGGTCACAACTGCCAAGCCATTTCGGTACGCAGCACGTACTTTGTCGTAGGCACGCATGAGGCGTTCTTCGATACCTTTACGGGCTCTTTCTGATTTTTTATTGAGTTTTTCCTCATCTTTCTCCGTAGATTTGGTGATTTTTTCCAACTCTACCTTTTTATCTACCAGCTCTTTTTCCTTGTTTTTGATGCGTTCTTTGGTCGCTTCTACCTGCACTGATTTTTCTTCTACGAATTTGCCTGCGCCTCTTTGTTTCTTTTCAGAAAGCTGAATTTCAAGGCGCTGCATACCCAACTCCTTATTTAGTGCTTCAAATTCGCGATTATTTTTGACATCTTTGAGTTGTTTGTCGTAACGCTCAATCAAATTTTCCGCTTCTTTTACATTACTACGGTGTTTTGCGATTTCATCTTCATAACCCTTTAACGTATCTTCGAGCTTGGCGAGGCGTGTATGCAAGCCTTCAATCTCATCTTCGAGGTCAGCTACTTCCATAGGCAGTTCGCCTCTCAAAATCTGAATTGCGTCAATTTTAGAATCTATCGTTTGCAAGTCAAATAATGACTGCAATTTTTCTTCAACAGTTTTTTCCTTAGCTTTTGCCATACTTATATAATGAATGAGTGAATTTTGAATGAATGAATAGTAATACGATAATGTTTTTAATGCTTCAATGCGATAATGTTTTTATTGTGTATTATTAGTTTTACTTTAAAAAATATATATAAAACACTGTTTTTCAAAAAAATGAAATAAATTTTGAGTCAATGATTGAAAAAATTCGTTCATTCAAAATTCAAAATTCATTCCTCGAAACAAGTACGGGATTTCACTTTGCTCAACATTAAAAACATTAACGCATTGTAGCATCAACGCATTATAGCATTAATAATAACTAATAGGGTTGGTGTTTACTTTTGTCAAATAAACCGCAAAGGTACTAAATTTTTGTGTTATAAGTTCGTTAAAAAGCTCAATAGTAAATTGTTCGCTCTCATAATGCCCGATGTCGGCGATGATAATGCGCCCGTCGGCATCGAAAAATTCGTGATATTTATAATCTGCTGTAATGAAAATGTCAGCTCTTGCACGTATCGCATCCTTCAACAAAAAGCCGCCCGAACCGCCGCATACTGCTACTGTTTTTATTTTCTTACTAAACAATTTAGTATAACGAATTCCATCGGCTTTCATCGTACTTTTAAGCTGTGCCAAAAATACCTTTGGTGCAATAGCTTTTGGCAATTCGCCAATCATGCCCGACCCGATTTGCGACTGCCGATTTTCTATTCTCATCACCTCATAAACAGGTTTGCCAGAAGGGTGGGCTTCATACAAAGCCTTAACTACTGCGCCCTCGAAGGCTTCCGAAAAAGTAACCTCAATACGCGATTGTGCGCCCATTGCACCGTTTTGCGTACCTATACCTACTGCGGTAAAGCTCGTTTGTTCGACATCATTATAAATACCTGCACCTGCGGCAAACAAAGCATTCCGAATCACATCTGCCGCATTGACATGTGAATAAGTCGTTAGTTTTTTCAACGTCGCCTTCGGCGAAAGAATCCGACAATCTTCCAAGCCGAGTTTTTCGCAAATTTTGGCATTTACGCCGGTGTGTACATTATCCAGATTGGTATGAATGGCGTATATCGCCACATCATTTTTAATGGCTTTGATAATAACACGTTCTACATAACTGCGTCCCGTAATCCGTTTCAAACCCTTAAATACAATTGGATGATGCGCCACCACAACATTACAATCCTTTTCGATGGCTTCGTCCAATACTGCTTCCGTAGAATCTAAGCACAACATCACGCCTTTAATATCAGCATTCGCATTGCCGACTATCAAGCCAGAGTTGTCATAACTTTCCTGATACATCGAAGGCGCGATGCTTTCAAGATAATTTGTAAGGTCTTTTATTTTCATGAATATTAGTTGAGTAGTGAATTGGTTGAATGGTGAATTAGGTGATTAGGGAAGACGAAAAAAATAATCTACCCGTCTGAATTGTTCTTTTTCTTATATGTTATACTTAGTGAAAGAAAATAACTTCTTCATTTGAGGTAGATTATTTTCTTCCTCTTCCCTTAGGAAATCGGGTAATTAGGTAAAATGCTTATTATCAGTAAATTACATTGATTTATATTATATTTACATATAAAATATTTAGCAATGTTCGACTAAGAGTTAAATTTTCACTAAATATTTAATTATCAGTAATTTTTAAAATTATTTAAATAAAATATTTCTTAATTAAATTAATATAAAAATACTCTTTCACTAAGTTGGCATTACTAATAAATAAATAGTTATATCTTCATTAGCCCAATTCCCTAATTCCCCAATTCACAA
>Ga0209831_1003055_pt1 | contig 14118 bp, 10 predicted proteins | sample Maine_Asex4_meta_FD_187451 | JGI IMG/M metagenome (GOLD analysis project Ga0209831, IMG submission 187451) | Marine algal microbial communities from Maine, USA - Maine_Asex4_metaG (SPAdes) (version 2) | ecosystem: Host-associated > Algae > Red algae > Unclassified | place: Maine, USA | collected...
CTATATAATTTTTTAGATCAAAAATACACCCGTAGATTCTTCCTGTTACTTCTACCTTATGTAATCATCTTAGGCACCTTTGACAACCTATTTTCAAATCACATAAACCCCTATCAAGATTCTGATTCTGATTTACTTGAAGAAGGGTTAATTATACAAGATTTTAGATACGAAGACTTGTTGAGAGAGAGGATTTCTGACATGTCAGATTATGAAAGAAGAAGATACCTGAATAAAAATTTAGGCTCTATCATACTTTCAAATTACAAAATCGAAAATGGGAAATTAGAATTCTTTTTGGAGACGAATACTGGATTTTCAAGAATGCTTAAAGAAAAATATAAGATAGAACCAATTTATAAACCAGGAGTCAAATTCAATTTGTTTGTCGATCACTTAAATGAAAATAAAGACATCAAAGCAATTGAAAAGCGATACTTAGAAAAATACAGCGCGCTCAGAAAAAACTACAACAAAGAAAGAGATATTTTTAATGATCGAGTAGACACTTCTGGAATCTTCCAAATATTAAAAGATAGGAGAAAGGTGATAAATAAAACCATCGATTCACTTGAAGATTTAAAGACAAAAGAAATTAAAGAATTTGAAAACAAGAACAATGAAATCATATTTGAGAAATTATTAGCTTCGACTGAAGTAAGAATCGATTCAATAGATTATACGGATAGCCTAAATTGTAAATACTTCAAAGAAACATTCCTAGGGGCAAATGGAATTCTTTGCAACTTATATGATTCAAATCTGCCAAAAGGAAATAAGCTTATAGAATTTACACGCCATATATATAACACATTCGAAACTGATTCGATTAGGCATAGCATAATCAAAATTCCAGTTTACATCGAATAATATTTAAAATGAAAAATAGTTTGATCAAATACTTATTCTATGGAATACTCGGAGGAATTTTAATATTTCTGCTAGACTTATATGATATTTATTATCTATGCCCATTGTGGGTATATTTCATTCTATTTTTAGTAATTCCATTCATTCCAATGGTTCTGCGACGATTAAAAAAAACCAGTCAAAGATCATTTGGGACTTTATTTAAGATTGGAATGATTGTTTCAATGACTAGCATATTAATTTTCTCAATCATTGGCCAAATTTATCCAAATTACCTCGTGACATCGGAGGAAAAAACTCGCTTAGTAGATGAAAAGGTAAATCGAATGATCATGGACTTTGATGGCAGTAATGGAAATAAAATTGACATTTTTGCCATGCAGCATTCTGCTTCAAGCTTCTTTGACTTTAGCTTAAAGCAATCACTAATTCGATTCCTTATCATGATTCCCTTTTATATAATTTCCAATACATTGTTTGCTTTGATCTTGAAGACTGATGAAGACTCGCTGCCTTTGGCAGTTGAGGACTCCTTCCTGAATGTCAAAACATGATGCTTATGACCAATAAGTAAGGAGTAAAAGAATTTATTTCGTCCCTTCAGGACTCTTAACTTCTATGATAGCATACACGGGAATGAATCCCCCGTGTTGGAATATTTCGTCCCTTCAGGACTTTATATCTAAAAGAATTTATGCCGTACCTATAGGACTCTTAATCTCTTAATCCTCTATGATATTTTACTCGGAAATGAATCCTAGTGTATGAAAATTTCTCCCCATTAGAACCAATTATGGAAAAGAATTTATTTCGTCCCCTCAGGACTCTTAACTTCTATGATATCATACACGGGGATGAATCCCAGTGTTGGAATACTTCTACCCTTCAGAACTTAATATCATAAAGAATTTATGCCGTACTATAGGACTCCTAATTTTATGATAATTTACTCGGAGATGAATTCTAGTGTTGGAAAATTTTGTCCCTTTAGGACTAATATTTATAAGAATATGTGTCGCCCCTTCAGGACTCTTAACTTCTATGATATCATACACGGGGATGAATCCCAGTGTTGGAATACTTCTACCCTTCAGAACTTAATATCGAAAAGAATTTATGCCGTACTATAGGACTCCTAATTTTATGATAATTTACTCGGAGATGAATTCCAGTGTTGGAAAATTTTGTCCCTTTATATCTTATTATGAAAAAGTATTTATAAAAATAATTAAAACAGTGGAATCCTCAAAATCCGTGAAATCCGCGGTTCAAAATACTTAATTAGCACAATCCATTAAATCCGAGTTATCCTTACAATCGCTGTAACCCTATCTCAAAAAAATTATAGCTGTCCTGTTATATAACTTTTTAGCTATATTTGGAATAAGAATAATTTCCAAATAGAATCTAAATAATTAACAGAACAATACAAAGATTTTTTAATACAACAATATGACAATACTAATAAATTCAGACAGCTCTGTAGAGTGGGAAAAGAGAAGTGACGATTTTTTTTCTGATCAAATTGCCGAAGCATTAGAAAGATTCGAATCACAAATTAGCAGGATTGAAGTCCACTTAAAAGATGAGAATGGAAAAAAAGACGGTATTAATGATTTCAATTGTTTGCTAGAAGCAAGACTTGAAGGTAGAAAACCTATAGCCGTATCTAGTCAAGGAGAGACTATAGATATTGCAATAACTGGAGCGATAGACAAAATAAAATCTTCTATCGAAACTATTCTAGGAAAAAACTATAGCCGTTGAGGACAAACACTTAAAGTATTCTTCCTTAACTTAGTGAGTGGACTGTCTCAAAGATTTAATTCCAAAATTTGATAATTTTTCTTTGAGCCTTTCCTACATGTATTAGATATACTCCATTAGGTAATGAACTGGTATTAATTGTAGCTTGACCATTATCTAAAGTGTAACTTAAGGTTGAAGATAGATCTCTTCCTAAGTGATCAGTCATCTTTATATCATATATTTCCTGTCCCATATTTTCAATTGTCAGCAACTCTTGAAAAGGATTAGGATAAATTACTATATTATCTTCTCTAATGACCCTATTAGAGGAAGATAATTGAGCCTCGTACGCTCCAACATCTATAGGCCCATCGATTATACGTTGTGTAAAATTAGTAGGATGCTCATAGACATTTTCGGGTCTCAAAGAATATCCATTTACTTCACCCACATCTATACCCATATCTATAGCTGGTGAATTGGTAGCCAAGCTGTAATTGTATTGTGCCTCATCAATAAAAAGCAAATCACCTATGGATGTATTGTTGATATTATTTGACATCTCTGCATCGGCGACATTTATTACCTCTCCTATCCCAGCGAAAATATTATTTGCCACTTTAACTGTTGCCGCTCCAGCAGCAAGATCTAAAAATTGTCCTGAAGCTTGTCTCTTATTTACGCAAGTGTTATTAATGAAATAAAATTCATTATTCTCATTAGTGAGACCTTCAAGTCCGTAACCAACCAGATTTTTATTAGGAGCATTATTACCTTGCATTAGCAGGTTACCCATGATTATCGTAAACCCACCTACTGACAAATCTATAAGACGGCTCGATTCACCACTTTCTTCATCCATGATTCTATTATATAAGATTATATTATCCTGAGCCCTTGATTTTAGATTGTGACCTATAAAGGCATGATGACTATAATTATATCTGAATATTAATTCATTACAGTGCCCGATATATATATTGTGTGACTGACCATCACCAAAACCATTGTTGTCAAATTCGCAATATTCGATTAAGATATTTCCGTCAAAAGTATTCGTAGTCAAAATGCCATCTTCATTATCATGAAAGTAACATTCTCTAACTGTCATTCCAATGCCGTCCAATCTGATGCCCGCTCCATTCTGATCTGGCACCGTTGCACCCGAGAACTCAATATTTTCTACAGTTATATTGTCGCCAGCTAAGACCCAAATACCTTTACCCCAAATATATTGTTCCTCTGCAATAAGGTGCGGCATCCCACCCATTCCTCTGATAGTGAGATTATTTTGCATCCATACTGCTAGAGCTTCGGTTCCTTTATATTCCTCTGCATCTATTTCTATTATGTCACCGTCTTGTAGTATGTCTGCCACGTATAAGGCGTTTGGTGAGGTATAAGTTCTGCTAGAACCAACTTTGTAAGTTGCACTGTAGGCGATACTTGTTGTCAAACATATAAGTAGTATATAGATATAATTCTTCATGGATGATAGGTATATATAAATTGATAATTTCCTTGTCTATGCGACAATGGAAATTTCAGAATATTAAAATTGTATAATTTAGAATTGCTGGGAAAGGTAATTAAAGATAAAAAATAATATTGCTAAATATATTTATAATAATCAAGTAATCGGGTGTTATTATTATCGATTAGCTTATTACCGCTTATTTTACGCTTCCGCAAATGAAGATTCATTTCGTTTAGCTGATATTTATTTTATAAATTTTATAACCACAGCAGGGATGACCATTCAAGCCATATATTAATTTTGCACATCTGATTTAACACGTGCAAGGACTTACTTTGATGAAAACAAGATTAGAGATAATGGCAAAGACTCTACTCTCTGCAAGAACTCAGATTTGACCTACATGAGATTACTTAACCTATAAGTTCTTTCTTGACTTTTATAAATCCACCACAAATATTTCAGACATCGGCATCTTAAAGCCTTCTCTATCCACCCCTTGGAATCGATAAGAAATCGTAGAACCTAGTTTGACTTTTTTATCTAAGAAACTATTTTCATCTACACTTAATTTTTCGGTAAAGAAAGGACCATCATCAACTTTTTTGAATAAGATAATCTTTTCCAAATTGGGATTATCCTCCCAACTTACGCTTACATGATCTCCTTCTTGGGTAATCGTAATTCCCTATTCTTTTGCATCAGCACGCTTACTCTTGACAGTTAATTCTTTAACAATTTTTGATTGGAGACCGGCATCATCAATAGCGTAGAATCTATATTTATATTTTGTATTTGCAAAAACAGTGTAGTCCTGATAAAGAAACAGTATTTACGGATGAAGTCGAATATGATTTTTCACACATCAACGGAGCAGATTTGACAACAAATTCACCATCCCAAATAATCGCTCCTGCTACAATCTCAAGACCATCAGGAATCCATGCTATGTTACTATATCGTTGTCCTGTCATGTAAGTTCCAGGAACCTCTATCTCAGAACCATCTGTTTTTTTGAAGATTAATGAATACTCTGTTGGCTGAGAGTTGTTGACTTAGAATTCAAGGTTTACATCATTCCCCATTCCTTCCCCCAGATTAAACAACTCTACTGATAAATTATCACAGACTGTAATCTCAAAACAAATTACTGCCCCATCTTCATATGAATCTGCTTGAGTTAAAAGACTAAAAGAAAGATCTGGAGTTGCAGAGGTGATATCTGATAAATCGATGACCAAATCTAAGTAGTCATCGATGGTTGCGCATGTAACATTCACATCAGAAAAAGTAGAAATATCAAAAATTCCAGCCTTGATATCGCCACATATTTTTTCGTTAGAGGCATCTGAAGTGGGAATGAAAGGATAAAATTACATACTGGCAATTCCCGTTCCGTTTAAAGTTGCTTCTATTCCGATTGGCGCCATAAAGCCAACCGCGGCACCACTTGTAGTGGCTTCACCACCACCTGCACTTAAGCCTACATTTGCACCTAATCTCATGGTAGCCTCTCCTGTCCCACCTATTAATCTATGGACAGTTATGTCACTCAAGCCATTACCCGTCACAGTAACCTCAGGTCGTAAATTTTCAACTGGATTTATATCGCTTAATGTGAGGACTGGAGATTTCAATATACTGTATAAATCTATATGACCAAACTGAATGTCCACCTTTGAATTGGCCTGAAGATTAAGACCAGCAAAAACAGCCATTGATCCATTTGCTTCAATCAATGGTCCTACAGTAAAAAAGACAGACACTGCACCAAGAGTTGCTGGAGTCAAAATATGAAACAAACTTAAAGGCTGATTTGCAGAATTTAAAAATGGTGCTTGTAAATCTTCTAAGCCTTGAGAAGTACTAAAAAGATCAAAATTTGGATCTAATTGTGATGCATCTAATTCTACACTCATTGTTAAACTTAAATCCATTTGTTCAATTCCAAAATCTGCCAATGAAACTGCATAGAAACCAAGTTGTGTAACATCGTCAAAGTCATCTACAGTAATTCCCAAAGAGTTATCTACAACATCATAAATTCCATTGGCAGGATTTAAATCATCTTTATTGGATAATGTTGAAACCACAACCCCAGTTTTCTTTTCATAATATGTATGCGGATGAATACCTTCGAAAAAAATCTGACCTGAAAATTGTTAATCAAAATCTGAACTTACTTCTCCAGGTAAAATTCCATCAGCAATAGAAAGCACTTTATCGCCAAATTTATCACCAAGCTTACTGAGCAGGCCACCAACATCAATAGACTCATCTCTAACTTGAATCAAACCACTTTTACGTGTATTAAAATAAAATGACTCATATGCTTCAATAATCGTTGCTCTTTCCGTCATAAAGTTGACGCCACTGCCGGTATTACTTTCCTCCAAAACCTTTCGGCAAATAAATTCTTGTGAAGGTGTATCCATCGAGGAAACTATAATATCTCTTAGTTGAACAGCATCGAAATTTTCAGAATTGGAAAAACTAATGGATGTATTGTCTTTAAAAATGAGTTGGCTAGTGGCAACATCGTGAGGAATCTCAACAGAGTTTGAAGCAAGCTTGTAATACGAACTCTCTAATTCTTCAAAAGGTACATCTCGAATATCGAGAGGTTCTTTATTACAAGAACCGACGAGAAAAATGCAACAGCAAACAAAGCAAAGGTGCTTTGCGCCAGAGAAAGATAGGAATTTCATCTGTTAGGGGTTTTAATTATATTGCGAATGTAATTAGGTGAGGCTTGGTGGACTACACCCGTTTGGGTGAAAATGGACTCGTTGCCTTTGGTAGCTGGGAACGCCTCCCTGATTTTAATATCTATCGAAGATAGATTTAAAATCTTCCCTCCATCCTTCGTATGGAGCGGATTGACTTACGATTTACTATACCGCTAGTTAAATGCTTAGTGCCTCGGAAAATCAAGGGCTGGTTTAATTGAAGAGTGTGGCTATTATTTTGCACAAACGAAAATCAATCTAATTCTATTAAGCTTTCTAATCATACTTTTGACGCTTTAATCCTCGTTGAATATCTATCATAGATAGATTTAAAATCTTCCCCCATCCTTCGTATGGAGCGGATTGACTTACGATTTACTATACCGCTAGTTAAATGCTTAGTGCCTTGGAAAATCAAGGGCTGGTTATAATGGAAGAGTTTGGCTATTATTTTGCACAAACGGAAATCAATCTAATTCTATTAATCTTTCTAATCATGCTTTTGACGCTTTAATCCTCGCTGAATATCTATCATAGATAGATTTAAAATCTTCCCCCCATCCTTCGTATGGAGCGGATTGACTTACGATTTACTATACCGCTAGTTAAATGCTTAGTGCCTCGGAAAATCAAGGGTTGGTTTAATTGAAGAGTGTGGCTATTATTTTGCACAAACGGAAATCAATCTAATTCTATTAATCTTTCTAATCATACTTTTGACGTTTTAATCCTCGTTGAATATCTATCATAGATAGATTTAAAATCTTCCCTCCACTCCGTGGAAGGGCTTGGCCTCCGAAGACCTTATTTATCAAATAAAAACTAAGTGCCTCTCCAAGTCAGGCATCAGTTGCAATTGAAACAATACTGTTATCGATAAATCTACTTAATCAAATCTAAAGAATCTGGGCAATTACTGAAATTAGCGGAATCCGTGCAGTAAATCTGTGCTATCCATTAAAATCAGCATAACTCTTCTTCGTCCGGTAAACCAGACTTCGGCAAGCAGGTCCCCGATTCAAAACCAAGCAAGCAGAAAAGCATTACAAGAGGGAACTCGCCTTCGTTAAAACTTCGGCGGTGGGACGACACCCGCCTACGTTTCTGCGAAACTTCGGCGCGTATAAAAAGAGAGTACCCTCCTTGCGGAAGGCACCCTCAGGTCGGTTAATAGTATTACTTTATCAGGCCTCCTGTAACTCTGAGTTGTAAGAGTTGACAATCTTTTGTTGAATGTCATGAGACACTGATTTATACTCAGCAAACTCGCGTGTAAACTTTGCTCTTCCTTGGGTCAATGACCTCAGAGAAGATGAGTATTGGTAAAGTTCTGATAATGGCACTTTCGCTTTGATTTTTTGATAGTGTCCTTCAGAATCCATCCCTTGGATAATAGCTCTTCGCGTTTGTAAATCTCCCATAACGTCACCCATAACGGTATCGGAACATAAGATTTCCAAATCATAGATTGGCTCAAGTAATTGAGGCGCAGATTTATTGAAAGCATTTTTAAAAGCTTGAGCAGAAGCAATCATAAAAGCCATATCATTCGAATCCACGGGATGCATTTTACCATCGTAAATACTAACCCTAATATTTTGACAATGGGATCCAGTCAAAGGACCTTCCTCCATCTGTTGCATAATACCTTTTTTGATGGCGTTGATGTATTTACTATCTATCGATCCTCCCACAATACACCATTGGAATATCATAAATCCACCCCATGGTAGTTCTTCTTCACTGGCAGACCGTACGGATAAATCCGTTGTTGGAGGCATGCCTTGATAGAAAGGTTCAATGCGCATATGTACTTCACCAAATTGGCCTGAACCTCCACTTTGCTTTTTGTGGCGGTAATATTCATTGGCCGATTTTGTGATTGTTTCTCGATATGGAATTTTTGGTTGCTCAAATTCCATATTGAGATTATTTACCTTTTCAATTCTGTATTTTATAATATCTAGATGTAACTGCCCTTGACCGTGCAATATGGTTTGCTTTAAACTTGCAGATTGCTCTATAATTAAGGTAGGATCTTCCTCCTCAATTTGATGCAGGGCTTTCATTAATTTTTCCATCTCTCCTTTGCTTCCAGGTTTTACTGCAGCTCGTATTCTTGGCGATGGAAAATCAATAGGCTCTATTTCGATATCCGTTCCTTTGGGGTGCAGGGTATCATTTGTATGAGAATTTTTCAGCTTGACTGTAACTCCAATATCACCAGCAATTAAACTATCGACTGTTGACCTGTCTTTTCCTTCTGCAACATACAATTGATTTAAACGCTCTACTCCACTGTTGTTATGATTTACTACATCGTCTCCAGCATTTAGTGTTCCAGAGTATACTTTAAAATAACTAACCATACCAACTTGCGGCTCAGAAAGCGTCTTGTATATAAACATTGACAAATCAGCATTGGAGTCACACTTTAATGTTGATCCATCTGCAAGGCTAGCATCAGCTCTATCAGCAGGACTAGGAGCAATATCATTTATGAAACCCATGATTCTTCCACTGCCCATATTTCTCTCTGCACTGCACATGAAGACTGGATAGATTTCTTGATTGGCAAGTGCGATGGTTAAGCCTTCGGCTAGTTCTGATTCATTTAGCGAACCGGCTTCAAAGAATTTTTCCATGAGCGTATCATCATTTTCTGCGGCAGCTTCTACAAGTGCATTGTGCATTGCTTGTGCTTTTTGCATTTCTGATGCAGGAATTCCTCGTTTTTCTGGCTTACCGCCATCGTCATGAAAAACATACATGACCATACGCAATGCATCTATGATAGATTTAAATCCAAGACCTGCATCTGTCGTATATTGAACCGGCAGGACTTTTGGCCCGAAACGACTCTTTGCTTGTTCTAAAGTTGCATCGTAGTCCGCCTTGTCATGATCCATCTGTGATACAACCAAGATTGTAGGCGTTTTAAATTTTTGTGTGTATTCCCAGAGAATTTCGGTACCAACCTCTACTCCGTTGGCAGCATTTAGAATCATGACAGACGTATCCGCAACTTTCATGGATGAAATAACCTCTCCCACAAAATCATCTGATCCTGGAGTGTCAAGGATATTAATTTTAGAATTTTTCCATTTTACGTGCATAAGTGTACTAAATATCGAATACCCTTTTGTTTGTTCGATATTGGTAAAGTCTGATACCGTGGATTTCCCTTCTATTGACCCTCTCCTCTTAATCGCCCCGGACTCAAACAACATAGTCTCAGAAAAACTGGTTTTACCTGAGCCGGAGTGACCCAATAGGACCACATTCCGAATGTCTTTTGTTGTTAACGCCATAAGCTAATGTATTTTGTTAGTGAAGAAATAATTGACTGCAGTTTAAGCTACGAATAATTATTCATTCGGCACAATAGATTAAGGGCGATTTTATATTTTTTATTTCATTATAAATTCAATTTTTTATTCTTATTTTAGTAAGATTCTTATTTCTAGCCAATTATATATTATTCCTATTTATTATTTGATAATAGGCTCAACTCAAAAATTATTGTTCTTCTTGTCACATAATAAGAGCTAAGCAAATATTAAATTAGAACTCCTATTCTACTCTACTTGATTTATGGCTCTTCGCAAGGCTCTTGACTCACTTTGTTAAATCGTTATTATGAGAAACCAACGCTCCTTTTCTACTATAAGTAAACTCATCCTTTTTTCATTTCTTGTAGGCATAAGTTTTGAGATCAGTGCTCAAAATCTGCCTATTTTCAAATGTATTGATCCAATAACATCGCCAGAAGAGTTGGAACAATACAAGAAGACCATGGAAAGAAACCAAGAGGCACTGAGTAAATGGCAAAAAGAAAAAGCAGATGGTACAAGAGCTTCTTTAGATGTCACCATTCCAGTCCATGTAATTATTATTCATGACCCAATTTATAAATATGGCGAAGGAAACAATTTCTCAGATTGCCACATCCAAGAACAAATAGATATTCTCAATCATGCTTTTGCTGGAACAAACGAAAATAGTAATGAAACTCCTAGCGATTTTGAAGTAGGCCGATCTGGCATTAAGTTTAAAATTGCTGACTTTGATCTATCTGGAAATCCAACAAATGGGATTACACGAGTTGCCAGCAACGATTTTAGTTATGAAAATGATGCAGAATTTTTAGCGGAATATGCATGGCGCAGAGAGTGGTATATCAATTTATTTGTGGCAGAAGATCTCGATGAAAGACTTGGATATGCATCACGTCCAACCTTGGATTCATTACCTGATGTCACTATAGACGCCGTCAGAGTCGCATCATATGCATTTGGCATACCAGAAGTAGATAATTTTAGCGGTTACGATAAAGGTGCAATTACAGTGCATGAATTTGGACATTACTTAGGTTTAATACATCTCTGGGGTCCAGGTATTTCAAATTACAACTGTTCAACTGATGATGGAATACTTGATACTCCCCCTCAAAAAGCTCCAAATCATAATTGCCCAACACACCCTCATAAAACTTGTGGTAACCTTGGAGATATGTTTATGAATTATATGGACTACACGGTTGACGCATGTAAAACCATGTTTTCACCAGGACAAGTAGACTTCATGGATTTAATAACCTATCAGCAAAGACCAAATTTATTGACTGCAGCAAATACAGCTTGCTTGCCCGATAATATTCCTGTCATACGAGTAAAATCCAAGTTGTGCGAAGTGTGCCTAGATAGCTCAGATGGCATGATTGAAGTTACTGCAAAATATGGGACAGCTCCTTACCGATTTAGTCTCGATGATGGACCAGAACAGGGATCAGGAATATTTAGCAACCTGCCAAAAGGTACTTATAATATCAAAGTAATTGATAGCAACAATCAAAGTAGCTCAACCAATGTCGACGTAGAAGGCAATGAACAGCTTGATTTTGACATTCAAGTTCTTTCTGGATCTTGTAGTCTTGAAAATGAAGGATCTATTCAGATAAGTACTACAAATGAAAATATTGGATTTGTAGATTTTTACCTATCCAATGACGAGGTGAATCTTAGTGCAAATAATAAAGAAGTCTTTGCAGATTTCGAAGACGGCTTACCACAAAATTGGGGCAATCAAACTTATTGGAATTTAAGAGATAGCACAAGTGGCTCTAGCACCTTTTTTACCATACCCAATTCGAGTCAATTTATGGTTTGGAATGATGACTTGTATGGATTTGATCACATGAGCAGTGGAGGTGTTTATTCAAACGTAATCGACCTAGGCGATGATAATGATGATGACTTCTCGGTTTCCTTTGATGCCTATTTCCTAAATGGAGACTTTTTTATAGATGAAACTGCCAAACTGTTGATCAGCGGCGATAATGGAAACTCTTATCAAGAAATTATAGATCTACCACGGCATAAAGCTTGGAGAAACTACCGATTCAACTTTACAGATTTTGGCTCAGATAGGATCATACTAAGATTTGAATACAATGACGGAGGAGGATTAAATTATGGTTTTGCCTTTGACAATGTTGCTGTCATCAATCGCAAACCTATTGTGTTTGATAATCTCAACCCCGGCACCTATAATCTTCAGATGGTCGATGCCAACGGATGCAGCTTGGAACAAACAATTGTAATTCCACAGTCAACCGAGATTCAAGTTAACAACATAAATATTATCCAGGATGATTGTTCTAGTCCTGCCACAGTGCAAGTTGATGCCACTTCCGTAAATGGCATTTCTGGATTTCAGTTAGGTTCTGAGTCAAACACAAATGGAGTTTTTGAAAATTTAACTTCAGGAATGTACGAATTGATAATCACTGACAATTCTGGTTGTAATTATTCCGAACAAATTGAAATTATTTCTGGAGATTTAGATATAAACTTTACCAATATTGCTGCACCTACTTGCATAGGAGCAGACGATGGGATTATTGATTTTACTATTGGCAATGCAACAGGTACAACCAGTATTTCTGTTAACGGAACCCCCTTTACGTCTACTTCGATAGGCAACCTGGCAAGTGGTACATACTTGATTGAGATATCTGATGAAGCTGGATGCAATGCAGATTTGACAATCAATATACCCGAAGCTACTGAAGTTGCATTGTCCGGAAGTGTTGTAAACGCTAAATGCTTTGAACCAGGATCAATAAGCCTAAATGTGATTGGTGGACTACCACCTTATAGTTTTATGATCAACTCTGGAGAACTCACAATTGATGACAATCCATCTTTGACTGCAGGTCAATACGACATCACAGCTTTCGATGCAAACGGATGTCCAAGTCAAGAATTGAGTTTTGAAATTCAAAATGAAGAAGTGAGCTACTCAATAGTGATGATAGAATCGGAATGCTCTGCTGGCGCAACTCCAACATACCTTGTTCAATTTTGCACTGATGACAATAGTGAAATAAACTGGATGATTGAAGGCGACCAAAACTTTTCCGTCGCTGAATCTGACATGAATAGCTGCGCAAGTTTTGACTTATCATCTCAGTTATCTTTAGACAACATCGATCTTAGTTTTAATGTTACTGGTACAGACAGTGAAGGATGCTCTGTATCTCAAGAATTTAGTATCGACAATCCTACTGAACTTTCGATCAATGCAGACAATGAAGTATTTGTTTGCCCAGAACAACAATTTGAATTAGAAATTTTAAATCAAAGTGAGTTTGCAATCATTTTAGTTGTTGACCAAAATAATGTTGAGCTAGTAGAAAGTAATCCTAATCAATATTTACTGAATCCAAATCAAACTTATACAATAAACACCGTTGATAATAATGGATGTACAAATTTTCAACAAATTGTAAGTCTCCAATATGACGGTATCAATGTTGAAATTCTAAGCATCAGTGATGCATCAGGAAATAATAATGGAAGTATAGATATGATGGCAAGTGGAGGAACAGCACCCTTTACATTTACCATATTGGAACAAAGCAACAGTACTGGAGAATTTGAAAATCTTCCACCCGGAAATTACGACGCACTAATTACAGATATCAACGGTTGCGAAGAAATTTTAACATTCGAAATCGGACTACAAAGTTCTACTGAAAATCTACCATTAGAAAATGACTTTTTCTTATTTCCAAATCCTACAGAACACACGATTGCAGTAAAATCAAAACTCGATACACCTTTAAAACTTGAGGGCATTTACAACACCAACTCACAATTAGTTACGAAATTGGAGATTGAAAAGCAAACAAATACCATTGATGTTCAAGAGTTAAAAAGTGGAGTCTATTTTATTAAAATTAGGAATGGAAAGACTTGGCAATACCTAAGATTTATCAAAATCTAGTAC
>Ga0209831_1003057_pt1 | contig 14101 bp, 15 predicted proteins | sample Maine_Asex4_meta_FD_187451 | JGI IMG/M metagenome (GOLD analysis project Ga0209831, IMG submission 187451) | Marine algal microbial communities from Maine, USA - Maine_Asex4_metaG (SPAdes) (version 2) | ecosystem: Host-associated > Algae > Red algae > Unclassified | place: Maine, USA | collected...
AAAGCGATCGGGGGATCGATTTTCTGCAGCGCGAGCGCGGCCTCGATCGGATCAAGAAGGGCAAGCGAACTCACCGGGTCGTCGTTCCGGCGCGGATCAGAGCGGTTCGACATCTCGAACGGAACAGAGAGGGCGGCCGCCAAGACCACCGCAACGATCGTCATCGGCACCAGCCGGGTCTCGCCGGCCAACACGGTCCAGCGATCCCGAACCGAGGACTGGGCCGGAAACGCCATGAACACGACGGTGAGCACGAGGACCGGAACGAACCAGACCAGGCGGCGCCCAGCGGGCGCACTGAGGGCAACAACGAGCGCACAGGCGACAGCGATCGGCGCCAGCGGAGCAAGATGCAGAGTCGACCACCGACACAATTCTGCGGCGACTGCAAGCAGCAACCCGAGCCCGAGTGCAACTGTGCCGATGAGCACCGGTTGTGTCGGGCTCGGCCAGTCCGTGGACAACAGCTGTGCGGGCCCAGAGGAGAAGGTTCCCGGAACGTCGTCAAGTGCGCCGCCGGCCAGCGACACGACGACGAAGGTGGACAGCGACACGGCTCCGGCCGCTGCAGCCAACCGCATCGGCCAACGCCGTTGCGAAGACCGTCCCGCCGCAACGGCGGCCACGCCGGTGACGATCACTGCTACGACGAGTAGCTCCGGGCGTTGGTCATCGAAGATTCCGCCGGCGAGCAGCGCGAGGAGCACACCGAAAGCGCCGATGATCACGAGGCGCGCCTCGGTGGCCGTCATCGCATCAGCTCCACAACCGCCAGCGGCTGGCGAAGTCGGCGGCGTCGACGGCGGCGAATGACACGCCGGTGCCGGCGCGAGCTTCGGCGCCGATGCGCACCGTCGCCATCGAACCGCCGGCGACCAGACGACTGGATGGGCCGTCAGGACCGGTGACCATCACGATCGACGTCTGGTCGAGCCCGTGCATGAACAGCGACGGCAACGGCACGAGATCGTCGTTCGACGAACGTTCCACCGGCGTCAGGAAGTCCAGAACTTGGCGATCCTGAGTCAGTGGTGTCGGCCGACCAGGTCGCTGCCGTGCCGTCGTCCGGACGACGACATCGAGACCTGTCCGCAATGCGTGGATTGCAAAGGTAGCCACCACATCCACCATCTCTTCGAAGTCCTCGTCAGATCCGGTTTCTTCGGACGTGTCGAGCACGACGGTGAACTCAGGGCGACGAACCTCGACGTGCTCTCGGACCATCGGTACGCCGGTGCGGGCAGTCGTGGGCCAGTGAATCATTCGAGTGTCGTCGCCCGGCACGTACTCGCGCATCGACACGAAACCAGACATCGGGTCGGCAGTCGACCGGCGTACGGCCGACTCGTTCTCGACCGAGCGGCTGGCGCCGTGAGGTCCGACGAGGTCGTAGACCTTCGGGTGGACAGTGATCGGTGTCGGTGCCTCGGTGTCGCGCCGGTTGCGCCATTCGCCAACAGCCAGCCCCAACGGATCGAGTCGTCGAGTGTCGAGCGGACCAACTGCGTACACACCTCGTCGCCGAGTTGGAATGGCCGCATGAATCCCCTCGACGCGACCCGACGCAACGGGCGCCACGATGGTCTCGATGATCGAGTCGTCGCATCGATCGACGAGCGTGGCGCGATCCGACGCCCGACGCGTGTCGTTGCGGACCCAATACGTGACCCGAACCGGATCCCCGCGCTGCACTCGAATCGTGTCGACCGTGCGCTGCACCGATGCGCGGAACGGTCGGCGGGCGATCCAGACGGCGAGAACCAGGAGCACCGTCAGGGCAATCGCCACGAACAAGAACTCGCCGTACCCCCAGATCACCGCGAGCGCGGCGATCGTGATGACCGACACGAGGAGTCCCAGCCCGGATCTGGTGAGCATCGTCGATGGCTTGCGTCAGGTCGATCCGGCGCGCGGGACCGGGATGCTGTCGGTGATGTCGGCGATCAAGCCAACGGTGGTGGTGCCGCGAAGCTCAGCTTCGGCCGATAGGGCGATGCGGTGCGCGAACACCGGTGCAACGAGCGCTTTGATGTCGTTGGGCGTGACGTAGTCGCGATCATCGGTAGCGGCGTACGCCCGAGCGATGCGAAGCAGTGCCAGCGTGCCACGGGTGGACACCCCGAGTCGGAGATCGGTGTGCTGACGGGTGGCATCGGCGATAGCGACGATGTACTCCATGATGCTCGTGGCCACCGCAATGCGGTCAACGAGGCCGATCACTCGGTCGAGGTCATCGGCATCGGTGACGGGATCGAGATGATCGTCGCGTTGGCTCCGATCTGAATCCCGCAGAATCGTCACTTCGGTCTCGTTGTCGGCGTAGCCGAGGGTGAGGCGCATGGCGAATCGGTCGAGTTGCACGTCGGGTAGAGGAAACGTGCCCTGGAAATCTCGAGGATTCTGAGTGGCGATCACGAAGAACGGTCTCGGTACTCGGCGGCTGAGACCATCGATGGTCACCTGGCGTTCCTCCATCACTTCGAGCAACGCCGACTGAGTTTTGGGGCTGCCGCGGTTGATCTCGTCACCGATCAACACGTTCGAGAACACCGGACCCTCCCGGAACGAGAACTGGCTCGAGCGTTGGTCGTACACCATGACGCCGGTGATGTCGGTGGGTAGTAGATCAGGGGTGAACTGGACCCGCTTCCAGCCTCCCGCGATCGAATCGGCAATCGCTTTCGCAAGGCTCGTTTTGCCCGTTCCGGGAACATCGTCAAGAAGCAAATGACCCTCGGTGAGCAGGCAACACAACGCCAGGCGGATCTGGTGGCGCTTTCCACGAATGACCTGATCGATGTTGTCGATCAGCGCGTTGGAAACGTCGAAGGGAGTGCCAGCCACCCGCGCATCCTATTGCCGATTCATTCGGGTCGAGGCCGTGTCCCAGCGAGCCGCTCTTCCTCGAGTACGACGAAACACCCCCTGGACTCTGAGGAGCAAGCCGTGGTGGTCGGGCAGCACCAGTCGGCCGCTGACGTAGACGCAGAATTGACCGCCGCTGCGCCGGCCGCTGGCGTGTGATGCAAGCCGGGTGTGGAGCCCAACCCGTTTCGTGCCCGCCAGAGATACCGCCTCGAGCTGGTCCTTGCTGCGACCCCGACCCGACATTCCCACTTACACAAGGATGTGATTCTGCGAAATGGAGTAGACGCCTGCAGCCACCGTTGGCACCTCCGGGACCGGCCAGTCCGAGGACCTGTGGAGGCACCCGCCAGCAAGGTCGCGGATTGCTCTGGTCCGGTCAGCGTTGCCCACCCCGCAATCTTCGCAGGACGACAACGATCACCCTGGCCGCCCAACGGGCGACCAACTGCGCTCAAGGACCCACCAAGAACCGAAACACCGATACAGAAATAGTCGCAAACATCCGTGCACCGGGAATCAGCTCACCTCCGCCGAGATCGACTGGGGAGTCTGGTGGCAGCACTACGTGTTCGTGCAGCATGGTGGCTTCGAGCAACCGCCACAGCATGAGCTCGGGCGCCCCGATCCGGCGATACGTGGCAGTGAGGCGGTGTCTCTTGACGACCACTCGTCGGGAAGCATCGCGAAGACGTCCACGTCCTGACGTTGTCCCCTCCAAACGCCTTCGGCACGCAGCGTTCCCTCGAAGCTGAACCCGGCGCGGCGCGCCACCGCAGCGGAGGCCGCGTTCTCGGCCTGGATCGTCAGGAAGACGCGGGCTGCTCCAAGCTCGAACATCCACCCCGTCATCAGCGTGACTGCGCGAGTCGCAAGCCCTCGCCCTCTCGCACCTGCCCCCAGCCAGTAGCCGAACTGGGCGACGTCTGCGCTCGACCACTGATCGACGCCACACATTCCGACCGGCTCGCCCGATCCCGCATCAACGATCACGAAGGCTGCCCCCGTGGGATCACCCCCCACCTCGAAGGTTTGCCAACTCTGCTGAATTCGCTCGATGACAGCAACTGCATCAGTCATCGAGGCGGGCGCGGGGCCGTTGTAGCGCTCGATTGCCGGGTCCTTCGATGCTTCAGCCATGAAGCTCGCATCAGAGGATCTCCACGGCCTCAGCCAGACCACATCGTCGGACAACCTGGTCGGTGATCGCCGCCGGCCGAACTCCGTCCCGTCGGCTCGCCCGTCGGGCCCACTCTCGGGTCTCATGTTCTGTGTCTCGCCCATCGAACTGAAGCTACGGCATCCGGAACAACATGAGTCTCCAAGTGCCACCAAGCCGCGGTAGCCAACCGGCGTCAGGTGACGGGTAGGAGCGGGCGAGAAGTGAGCGGCACGAGCAGCAGTGCGGCTGATCCGACATGTCGATTTGCTGACGGATGAAGCAACTTCGTGCGGAGCGTCATCCTTGCTCGGACTTGGGCGCCGCGATCTCGCTAGGGGTAAGGGACCAGAAGGAGACGGCTGACCCGATGGCCTGGCGGAGATCGTCGAAGTCGATCAGTTCACGAACGTTGAAGACTTCGAAGGCACATTCGGCGTTCGCACGCAGCCTCGGCGTGCAGAAGATGTGCCTAGATGAGCGGATACGGCTCGGTTCGGGTCTGTAGTTATGCGCTGTGTCGGTCTGGTGTCGGGAGCGAGGCCGGTGCGCTCTGGCGCACCGGTCGTGGTTCTGTTGGCCGGATGGTTGTCGGGTCGGGCGGCGTGTCAGACTCCGCCTTGGATTGGTTGTCGCCGAAGACAGGAGTGAGGGTGCGTCGAGTTGGTGTTGTCGGGATGTTCTTGGAGAGCAATGCGTTCGCGCGCACGGTCGACGAGGCTCGCTTCCGAGGCTTGTACCTCGAAGGCGACGACATCACGGTCGATGCGCGATCTGACCACCCACGTCAGATGCTCGAGGTCGTCGGCTTCTACGACGAGATGGATCGCCTTGGACCATGGGAGCCAGTACCGATTCTGGTGACGATGGGAGGCGCTGGCGGCGCTGCTGATCACGGCTTCTTCGTCGACACCCTCGACCGGGTCCGAGCGGCGCTTGCCCAGGTCGGTCCACTCGACGCCGTGTATCTCTGTAACCACGGAGCGATGATCACGACCGAGGAATCCGACGGTGACGGCGTGTTCTTCGCCGCTGTCCGTGACGCGGTCGGCCCTGACGTGGCCCTCGTGGGCACGCTCGACCCGCACGGAAACGTGTCGGAACGAATGGTCGACGCGCTCGATGTGGTGGTCGCGTATCGAACAGACCCGCACGTTGATCAACGCGAGCGAGGCGCCGAAGCAGCACAGCTGCTGCGCGAGCTTTGGGATGGCATGACGCCGCACCGCGTTCTCGTCAAGGTACCGATCGTTGCGCCCAACGTGGCGCTGTTCACTGACCATGGCCCCTTCGCTGAGCTCGTCGAGGCTGGTCAGAAGCACACCACGTCGCGGATTTGCAACGTTTCGATCCTCGGCGGGTTTGCGTTCTCCGACACCTCGAAGAACAGCCTGGCAATCATCGTGACCGGCCGCGATGACGACGTCGCCGCCCGCCGCCTCGCGAGCGATCTCGCAGATCAGGCGTGGGCAAACCGCCACCGGTTCGTGGCCGAAGCAATCTCGATCGACGAGGCCGTGAAGCTTGCCGTCGCCGCTGGTCGCGATCCGGCGCTTCCCGCGATGGTCTTGTCGGATCTCGGTGACAACTGCGGTGCCGGCGGTCCAGCGAACACCGTCTGGATGCTCGAAGCCCTCCATCAAGGCGGCGCCGACGGTGTGCTTGTCGTCAACTTCCGCGACCGGCGCCTCGTGAAGGCCGCCCGACATGTCGGCATCGGCAACACCTTCGACGCGACGTTCACCGGCGACGATTGGGGCCGCGAAGGCCGAGGTGACTATTTGGCGCGAGCGCAGGTCATCGCGCTGCATGAAGGGCCCCTCGTCGGACGTCGCGGGATCGTTGCCGGAAAGACACTCACGCCCGGTGACATGGCGCTCCTCGAACTCGACGGAGTTCGTGTTGTCGTCACAAGTCACACAGCGGTTGGGAACGATCCCATTTTCAGCGAGGCTCTCGGCGTCGACCTCGCAGCGAGTCGCACGATCGTGGTCAAGGTGCGCAGTTCGTTTCCCGTTGCCTACGACGAGTTCGTCGACTCCGAACACATGCTGTTCGTCGACACACCCGGACGCACATCGCCGATGCTCGACCGGATGCCGTTCGAAAATCTCCCTCGGCCCGTCTACCCACTCGACACCGACTTCCACTGGATCAACCCGCTCGCAGCGCACGAGTCCGACTGACTGAGACGCGTCGCGAACCGACCTCGGATCTTCACATTCTGGAGCACATCGCCGAGCGCGTACGTGCCTGATTGAGACTTGGGGGTGCGTTGCGGCGGTTGTCGTAGCGTCGATGGTGCTGGTCGGTCGGCTCTCTATGTGCCTGCTGCCCGACGGGTTGGCTTTGGTACGAACTACTGACCGGCCGGTGTCCATCGCCGGGGTGTGGCTCGAAAGAGGCGCGAACACGATCGACTCGAATCAGGAGTGCCCACCTCGGTTTCATCACCGAGAGAAAGGCACATTCCTATGTCCATCATGATCGGGATCGACGACGCGACGACGAGCACCAGTCCGGTCGAAGCAGCAATCGATCTGCGTTCGACTGCGACCGTTTCAGCGCATCGGTGAAACGTTCGAGAATCAGTCGACTGGCAACAGTCGATATTCGACAGGTCGGAATAGCTCTGCGAATATGAGCCGGGTCGTCCCGCTGCGGACCGTCGGAGCCGACCGATCGGAAGTGCCTGATTGATCGCTTCCGCGTTCCGGCCGCGATCGCGCGTATCGAGGGGTCCACCCGGCAGAGTGGATACATGGATGTAGTGGGTGCAGTCGATGAGCTGGAACACCGGCTGTCCATCGAGCAGCGTTCGGTTCACGTCGTGGCGGTCGACGGGCACAGCGCGGCTGGCAAGTCGACGTTTGCGGAACAAGTGGTGCGTCGCTTCGGCGCAGCCCGGATTCCGGGTGATGACTTCTACCGAGTGATGGACCCCGACACACGAGCCGGACTGAGCGCGCAGCAGGGAGCGACCCTCTACTACGACTGGGAGCGAATGCTCGACGAGGCCGTGACGCCGCTGCGCCACGGTCGGACAGCCCGCTACCGACCTTACGACTGGAGTCGAAACTGTCTGAGTGAGCAGACATCCGAGATCGAGCCAGCGAGTGTCGTCGTTGTGGAAGGACTATTCGTGTCACGTCCCGAACTCGGCGACGCCGTTGATGTCTGCATCTTGGTCACCTCTGAGCCGTCGATTCGTCGCCAGCGCCAAGCCGACCGGGCCGATGCATCACAGGACTGGCTTGACCGCTGGGAGGCTGCGGAGCGTTGGTACTTCGAGCACGTCCGGAAGGCCGACAGCTTCGACATCATCGTGCAGGGCCCGCCAGCGGACAGACCAGTCTGAGCGATATCGGACGCCTTCGTCCCGAGTAGCGTTCCGCCTATGTGCCTGATTCAGACTGGTGATGGCGTTGCGGCGTTGTTATGAGCTGCTTCGGCACTGCTCTCAGTCGAGGAGAGCTTTGGCTTGGTCGTCGCAAGTTGCTTCGACTGATGGATCAATTTCGACGTCGGTGGCTGGCCAGTCGGGTGCGTCGAAGCCTGCGTCAGCGAGACATTCGACGGTCAGCGGGCGCAGCTTGAGCTGATCCTCGACTGGAAGAACTGCTTGAAGCGCGACGTAGATCTCGGCAAGCCCGACGTGCTTGTCCCAGCACGTGTCAGAGATGCCAACGAGCCGGTCGGCCTCGGCGGGACTACCGTTGCCGAGACTGACGGTTCGTGTGACGCCCTCGCCGTCCCACTGGAAGTCGATGCGGGGTCCGCTGGCAGCGACGGAACAGTCCGATGCCTCTTGAGCGAGATCGAGAATCTCGGTGACCGTCACGAGGCCATCATCGAGCGCTGCTTGTTGTGACTCGGTCGCCGACGGCAGGCGCGCGTCGAGCCGCGTGCGCTCCTCGGCAACCTGCTGCGGCGTCATCGCCGGTGAGTTCGATCCCTGGTCCGGGTCAGCGATGCCACTGACCGCAGCAACGGCGACAATCCCGCCGAGAACCAATAGGCCCGCGGCTGCGGCCAGAATCCAGCGTCGCCGTGGCTGCTCCGATGCCTGGCTGGCGGTTGCGTGTTGTGTGAGTTGTTCGTCGACAGCATCGCCGAGCTGTGCAATCTGTTCTTCAAGCGTGATCATTGCGGACTCCAAGTTCTGCGCGCAGGCTGGCGAGCCCGCGACTGATGTGGGTAGCGACGGTGGAAGCACTGATCTCGAGTGCGTCGGCGATGTCTGTGCTTCTCCAGCCGCAGCCGTGAGCAAGCCAGACCGCTGTGCGTTGAGCCTCAGGTAGCGCCATCAGTGCTGGGGCGAGGCCGGGTTCGACATCGGGTATCGATGCCGGATGAACGGCGGGGAGCGTCGGGGTCTTTGCGGGCTTCGTTCGGGTCTGTGCGACTCGGTAGAGGTAGCCGACCGGATTCTCCATGAACAGGACCCGATCTCGATGTTCAGCGAGGTAGGCAAGCGCCTCGGCGACTGCATCATCGACTTGGTTGACGCCAACAGCGCCGACCAGGGCGCGACGAAGGCGGCGTTCGACATCAATCACGAACTCCTCGAAGTCGTCGCTCTCGGCCATGTCGTGAACCACTCTCACACTGATGAAACGTCTGAGGACCATTTCGCGCCACAACCAGATCCGAATTCTTTCGCCCGTCGCGCCCACCGGGCGGAGTCAGGCGCCCCTGGATCCAGATTGTCGACCACGTTGTCCGACAGAGATTCCGGCCCGCGATCCGCACGTTCTTGAGCAGTCCTCGTGTCCGATACGTGCCGTTCTCGCTCGGTGGTTGGCCGGTCGATCGGCATGTTGATATGCGCTATGGGGGACCGCGACGGGAACCGGGCGGGCCCCTCGAACGTCATACCGTCATGGCAATGAGGAGCATCGTGACGCGTCTGCTGGCACCGACGCTGATTGTGGTCACCGTGATCCTCGGTGCATCAACTCCGGCTGCCGCCTGTAGCTGCGCGATGCGCGAGCCGTCCGAAGCGTTTGAGCTCTCCGACGTGGTGTTCGTTGGAGAGATCGAGGAGATCGACCGCCCGAAGCTTTCATCGTTTCGCGAACAAGAAGCCCGCTACATCTTCTCCGTCGAGACCGTCTACAAAGGTGACGCCTACGAACGCCAGTCGGTTGCAACCCACTCCCAGGGAGCGACCTGTGGAATGGAGATCTCTGGCCCAGGCCGATTCCTGATGTTCGCAACCACGACCGCGAACGGTGGCCCTGCCCCAGACGACGGCGAAGTTGCCTCGTCTCTGTGTAGCGGCAACATGCTCATCGACTCGAACTCGCAGGCCGAGGGCTTCGGCGATGGCTACGCACCTCTTGCGGGGGCCTCGCCGGCGGGCAGCCCAGGATTCACGGCCTTGGCGTGGGGCGGGTTTGCGCTCGGCATGTCGGTACTTCTGCTTGCCGGATTGCTGATAGGTATTCGTATCGGGAGCCGCTCTTCGTCGGCAACAGCGGGCGCTCACTGACCCGTGGGTGCGACCCATCATCCGCACGATCTGATCGGCTCTCACCGATCGGAGGTGCCGCTACGAGTGGATTCTTGAAGTCGAGAGCACCGATGTTCTGAGCCATGGGAACGTATGCCCTTCGGGTCAGAGGGGGTTTCAAGGAGAACTCATGGACGACGATGAGGGCCACTGAGTTCGGGCCAGTTTTGCCCGACGCGTTGGTGGCGCTGCCGGGTTGGGGCGCTGGGATCATTACGCAGCTGCTACTTTCGGCGCTCATGTATGGCGCACAATCCCTCAGGAGCTGCATGTTGCTGGGGCTAGTCGCGGGAGTCGCCACGGTGGGGTGTGGTGGTGACGGCGAGGAGGCTTTACCAGCAGCCCTCTACGGCGACTGGTCAGGTGGAAATAGCTCCGTCTCGCGCCTGCGCTTCAGTGAGGGAGGCCGCATCGATCTGAACGAAGGGCAATGCGCAGGCGAGTACCAGCTGTCAGCGCTCGACGAGGATGTGGCGACACTGGACAGTGGATACATCAACTGTCCAGGGGTGATGGACGGCTACATCAGCGACGCAACAGTGCGACTTACGGAGGATGGCCTCACGATCTCGGGTCCAGTGGTGAATGGTGATTGGACTTCCGGCGTAGCGAGCGGTGATATCGACGCTTCTGAGGGTGACATTGTCGAATCGACGGGTTCGGAAGAAGTTGACGAGGGTCCGCCTGACACCTATCCCGGTGGATTCGAACTGCTCTTCAACTGGACCTGCGACGACGTGATCGCGCAGGTCGCCGACTACACAATGCCTGAGATAGCGATCTTCGAGTTCAGGGGTGAGGATGGTCCGGTAGGTCAACCAAACGGGGACGGTCTTGACGCCGGTGGGTGCGACGTTGTGAGCGACGACTTCAGCATCAGCTTTCGGTACGTCGCCAAGCTCGCACCTGGCGCTCAATCAGGCATCTGGCGAGATTTCGAGAACTACTCCTTCGAAGCTGACGTCGCAGCCGAGGTTCCAGGTGCCGAGATCGCAGAGCTTTTCTCCGCGTCGGAGAATTTGGCGCTCAGGGTCAGGCTCGGGCAACACGAACTTCTTCTAGAACCGCTTCCATCAACCCTGCCAGATGGTTACTCATCTGACGATCTGATCTACTTCGCACGAGAGTTTGTGGACATAGCCACGGCGCTCGAACCCGGCTGACCGCGGGTCGCCGCGACGACAGTCCCCGATCCGCTCCAGAACGTTCGGGCCGATGGGTTCGTCAGCCGCTCGCGATCCGGCAGACAGGAGCACATGGCTCGGGCGGAGCAGCTCAGTCAGGCTCTGGACAACCGCTCGATATTGACGGTGCGGGTCCAGTCTGGGCTTCGGTCGGCGGGTCGCTACGCCGGTCGGCTGGCGTAGGCCAACCAGGGTGCGCCGGAACTTGAGGTGTGTCGGTCGAGGGTGGCTGCGGTGTAGCCGAGGATCGTGGTGAGCACGGGTGCGGGGATGGTCAGGACGAGTTTTCGGAGCGCGGCGCTGCGGGCGTTTCGGATGGTGAGGCCGAGTTCGTAGATGCGGGCGAGGAGCTGGTCGAAGGTGATTGGTCGGCCGGCTGTCTGTCCGGGGAACAGCCAGTCGCTGGTCGGGTTGGCTGCGGTTCGCATGTTGCGTCGGTGGCGGATTTGGGCGTGGACCATGTCGGCGATCCGCGGCGGCAGTACGGCTGGGTCGACAGCGAGCTGGATCGTCGTGTCGTCGCCGTCGGTGGTGACGTCGCCCAGGGTGAGGTGTCGGATTGTGTTGAGCGGTGGGCCGTAGAGCAGGACGAGGATGGCGGCGAGCCGTGGTGCGAGCTGCTCGTTCGGGGTGGGGTCGATGAGCCGTCGTAGGAGTGCGATCCGTTCGGCCTCGCTCAGAGCTGGCGTCGTGTTGCGCTTCTCGGGTGGGATGGCGCAAGCGTTGGTGATGTGTCGGTGTTCGACGGCCCATCGGATGAAGGTGGCGCAGCGCCGTCGTGTGGTGGGACCGGTGACGATCCATCGGTCGACGGTTGCTTGGTCGCAGTCGGCGAGGCTCTTGTGGTTGTCGTGGAGCCAGCAGATCAGGTTCGCGATGACGGTGAGTTCTTGACGTGCGGTTCGGATCGCGGACTCGGTGCGCTGGCCGTTGGCGGCGAGCGTGCGGAGATGACGAAGTCGCTTCCAAGTCACGTAGGACTTCACCACCGCTCGCTCCGCCGTGTCATCAATCCGTTGGAGCCTGCCAGCGAGGTCCTGCTCGAAACGGTGGAGTCGAGTGTCGAGGGGACCTAGCGCGCCTGAGGCGACGAGGAGTTCTCTGATGCGGCTGACGGTCTTGATGTGCTCGGGCCGTTCGTCGAGGTCAGCGTGGGTCAGCTCGATCCCTCCGTTGCCGAGGCCAGTGAGAATCTCTCGGACCGACGGGTTGCGAAGCCAGATCATCGCGCTCTGCGGACGCCGCATCGCGATGACTGCGTCGACGAATGGCGCGAGCGGTTCAGCGACCGTTCCATTCGAGGCGAGCAGGGTGGTGAGGTCGTCTCGGACGCAGCAGCGCACGCAGGTTCGGTTTCGGTAAATGTGGCCCTCGGTGTGGCAGCGCGAGCATTCGAAATTGGCAGTGATTCCGGCACAGTCGCGACACACCGACCCACCCTTAGCGTTGCGACCGATGAGCATTCGGGTGTCGCCGCAGTCGTTGCAGGTTCCGTTGGTGTTGGTGGCGTCTTGGAAGCAGGTGTCGCAGATCGGGCCGTCAGGGAACCCGTGGCGGATGGTGCGGTGTTTGCCGCAGCGTGCGCAGTCGCGTTTGGGCATCAGTCGTCAGTGACTCGAGCACGTTTTGGTCGACCGGTCGAGGCCAGGTCGACGACGTTGCTTCCGGCTCGTCGTTTCTTTGGGGCGGCCTCGGCGACGCTGACCTCGACAAGTTCGCCGGGTTCGCAGTTGAAGATGTCGCACAGTGCAGACAGCACGACGAGCGACAACCGTTCTGGGGTTGCGGTGACGAGACGGTGGACTTGTGATGCGGACAGGTCGATGCCGCGCTCGGCGAGGTGCGGGGTGAGGTCGGTGGTCTTGAACATGCGGTGCTGGGCCATCACGTCGCGCAGCTTCCATTCGTACAGGGGCTGTCGTTTCATGGGGTGTCCTCCAAGTTGTCGATGGCGTTCATGGTGCGATCGAGCGATGTGCGCAGCATGCGGGTCCGGTAGTCCGATGACACCGACGTGTACAGCGATGTCGTCGAGGCGTGTTCGTGGCCGACCTGTTCTTGCACGAACCGGGCGTCCCAGCCGGTCTCGATCAGTTGCGTCACATAGGAGTGGCGCAGCGAATGCAGCCCGATCCCTTTCGGGAACTCCAACTCAGTTGCGTACCGGCGCATGCGTGCTGCGGTCTGTCCGATGCTCATCGGTCCGCCACGTTCGGACGGGAACAGGGACGTGTCGCTGTCTTCGGCGAGGAGTGGGCGGACGTCGTTGAGCCATTCGTCGAGCACGTCGGTCACCCACCCGAACACGGTCAGCACCGAGCGACGCTTGGGTGCCGAGCCGCGCATTGCTTTGCCGTGGCGGACGTACAGCACGCCGAGATCGCCGAACTCGGGGGCTTTCGGGTTCCGACCGAAGTCGGTCACCTCGAGCTGACGGACCTCGTTGCGCCGTAAACCGTACGCGTAGGTGACCTTCAGCAACGTGGCGTCGCGGAATGCCGGCAGCCAGCCTTTGCGACCATTGGCACGCACCGCGGCGACGTCGGAGTCGGCGTGATCGAACAGTCGCTGCAACTCGGCCGGACGAAGCGCACGGCGCGTGGGTCGGGCTTCGGAGTCAGCGACATGGGTGGCGGTGTTCCATTCGTGACAGACCTGCACCGGGTGGTCACCGAAGCGGTCCAGGCACGCGTTTACCCACCCGTAGCGTGGGTCGGTGATGTAGCCACAGAACGCCCGGAGCGCATTCTGATATGACCGTATCGTGGAGACCGACACGTGGCGGATCGCACGCGCATCCATGAACCACTCATCGACCATCGCAGCTGTCCACGACCACGGATACTCATTCGTCGCCGCATGGAACCGCCGCACCAAGGCTTCGCGAGCCGAGATCGTCGTGAACGCGAGATTGCGGGCGAGCTGCTGATTGCGCCATCCGTCGAGCATTGCTTCGAAGGTCTGTTCAGCCGGATGCAACAACTCGATCCCGGCCGTCAACGGTACGATCGCCGGCGTCCGTCGCCGGTCCGGTGAATCTCCCATCTAGTCGGACATTCTCGCAACAGATGCGAGATACGTCAAGTGGTCAGGGACGATACGGCTCGGCCTGGGACCGGAACGCCGCCGCGGAGCACACCGCCCACCGTTCGCTGCGGAGATGTTCGCCCAGCGTAACGGCCAGAAAACTCACGGCTGTCGACCTCGACAGCCCGAGGGCCTGGAAGTGCATTACCAACGGGTTTAACACGGATAATCGCAAATATCCGTGTACGAACGCTGCGCGCTCACCGTGTTGATGGTGTCCGAAGACGGAGACATCACCGTGTTCCGCGACGGCGAAGCGGTCGCAACATTGCTGCCGACCGGCCTGGGTCG
>Ga0209831_1003059_pt1 | contig 14089 bp, 10 predicted proteins | sample Maine_Asex4_meta_FD_187451 | JGI IMG/M metagenome (GOLD analysis project Ga0209831, IMG submission 187451) | Marine algal microbial communities from Maine, USA - Maine_Asex4_metaG (SPAdes) (version 2) | ecosystem: Host-associated > Algae > Red algae > Unclassified | place: Maine, USA | collected...
ATTGCACCTATTAAAAAGAAAGGTTTTCGTCTACCAAATCTAGGCGACCAAGTACCATCACTAATTGCCCCAATAATGGGTTGTATGATAAGCCCTGTAACAGGACCTGCTAACCAAAGAATGGGCAATTCACTCTCATTCGCTCCTAAGTATTTATAAATCGCACTCATGTTACTTTGCTGCAAACCAAAACTAAATTGAATTCCAAAAAAACCGAAATTCATGTTCCAGATTTGCCAGAAATTTAACTTTGCTTTTTCTATTACCTTCATGGTTTTGTTTTGACGCTTTTGAGAGGGAGTAAATTGTTTTTTGTAAAACAAAACCAATTTGCTCTCTCTTAAAAACTAATTACTGGTTTAGCTATTCAATTCTGTATAATCAATATTCATTTCCCCTGTATCTAGATCAATAAATAAGGTTGCCCAATCTTTATCATTCCTCCATTCGATATGTAAAATAGTTGGAGGTGATTCTAGCAAGTTAAAATCTCCGTCAAAGGCTTTATGCGTATTTCTAAAACGCATCAATTCTTGTAATTTTTTAATCAAAGGTCGTTCTAGATGACGCTGAATCTCCTCTTTGGTATAATAGTGTCTATTAATATCTCTACCTACATTTGTTTTATCCAGTAACTCCATATCATTCTCTCCCGCAAATAAACCTACATAATATACTTGCGGTATTCCAGGAACAAAAAACTGTATAGCCCTAGCCATTAAATAAGCTTGTTCATTTCTGCCTAAAGCATCAAAATAAGTACAATTTACTTGATACAGGTCTAAATTATTGGCGGCTTCCCCTGTTGCTTTTAAACTTTGCCCTTCACTATTCAAGTGCATTTGGTCAACTATCTTAGTTAGAATAGCATCTTCTATAAGACCAGGTTTTCCATCTTCTGCTGCCACGTCTACAATGCCAATACCATCATGTGTATCCAGAACGGTTATCGAATTTCTAGGACTTATTTTCAACCATTTTTTAAGACTCCCCGCATTTTTATTAAATAAAGTATCTAATACTAAAACAGGTAGGGCAAAGTCATATACATAATCCACCCTTTTAGCAATTTCAATTTGGGTTTTATAATAGGAATGTATTTCAACTAATACTTCTATTCCTCTTGATTTTGCTTTTTCAGATAGTGCTGCAATAAAATCAAATGTTTCTTCTATCATGAAGCAGGATGTGCCAGCCTTTTTTATTGCATACCCTGCCGCATCCAAACGTATCATAGTGATACCTCCTTTTTGGAAAGTATCTAATATCCCTTCTAAATATTGAGTGCCTAATTCATTAGTAACATCTATATCAATTTGATTGCTGGTAAAGGTCGTCCAAATTAATTTATTATTTCCGTCCTTTAGTTTGAACATGGTAAAGGGCAAGCTTGGGCGAGGTCGGTATATACTTAAAATATCTTTTTCTGTAGCTCCATTTGGAAAAACCGTATCAAAACTTAAAAAAAGATTCGCATAAGGGGAGGCTTGACCATTTTCTAGGTAGTCCTGAAATTGTTCAGATTTTGCAGAGACATGGTTGACTATTAAATCCGCCATGATATCTATACTAGTGCTTAATTCTTTTGCATCTTTCCAAGTGCCGAGTCTTGGGTCGATTAATTCATGGTTAATTGGGTCAAAGCCTGCATCCTCTCCATCGATCGGATAATAAAAAGGTAAAAGGTGTACGCCTCCAAAGAGTCCTTTAAATTCCTTATTGATAAGTGCCATCAATTGAGAAATATGTGTACATCCCAACCTATCAATATAGGTTATTAATTGAATTTTGTTTTTCATTTATCTTTAGTTTCATACAAGTATACACAATAATAGAAAATTATTTAGTGTACACAAAATATAAAAATACCGCAACCGATTGCGGCATTGGTTGATGTTGGTAAGTTTATATATTTAAGTTCAACCCGTGATGTGAATGAGACGTTTCTTTTGTGTTTCAAAAAAACATCTAGTTCACGTCACGGGTTGAACTGGAGCTTGAGCTTGATTTTAAAAACTATTGATGTTTACCAATTTCCCAGCCACTTTTCTTTAGATACTTTTCAGCATTAGCGATAGCAGGTGCTTCTAAGGTAGTTCCAAAGGTATCATTCCAACGATTCAAAAAGCCGAATAAGGCAATGGTTGCACCCAATTCCACAATTTGCGCTTCTGTATAATATTGCCGCAATTCTTCAAAGTGTGTTTCTGTAACTGCATTCGGAACACTTCCTGCAGCGAATCCAAAACGTAATGCTGCTTTTTCTGCTGCACTAAACAGCGTGCTATTTTCAAAATCCCAGACCGCTTCTAGTTGTTCTTTAGTCGCACCATTATGTTCCGCTTCCCCTATGGTATGTGCTTGGCAATAGCGACAACCCGACGCATTACTTGACACATGCGCCACCAAGTTTTTCAAATGAAGGGGAACTCTATCTTTATTCTTTATATGCTGTGACATCCAGCCCATGTTTTTAAAAGTTAGCTTTATTGCTGTCAAAGGACTCAGGTTATTAGTGTTCCCAATAATACTAGCCGCAAGCGAACCAAAAGCTCCTAAAATAGCTGGAACCCTTGCCATCGTTTTCATAGAATTAGGGACAAAGCCCATTTGTTTACGGACCAATTGAAATAGAAATTCATAAGGTTTTGATTCTTGTTCTGTTATAGGTTTAGACATTTTCAGTATATTTATTAAGCTTAGTACCGATGAAAAAATAAATTAGTCGTTTTTGAAATGGGCTTTTTTCTAATGGGTTGAAAACCTATAAGAAAAAAGGTCAATTCAAAAACAATAAGACTAATTTATTTTTTAATCTATACTTAATAGCAAAATTGTCGAAAAATATTGTATTTAGTGCTATGAATGCAAAAAGGATTCTGCTCAAAACGAAAAATCATTAAATATGGGAATGCCTTGGAAACTTAAAGCCATTATTTGGCTAACCAATAAATTTAATAAAATAGACCTAAAAACAGCAACAGTAGCAAGCGTAAGAAATTTTGCAGATAACAGAGAAAGTTCGATAACGGATGGTCCTCCAATTCAACTAAGAAAGGTAGAGGATAAAAGCATAACTGGGCGAAATGGGGAAATCCCCATCAGAATATATCTCCCAGAAAGCAAGGAAAATTTGCCCATCATCGTTTTTTATCATGGCGGCGGATTTGTAATTGGAAATTTACAATCACACGATAAGGTCTGTAGAAGAACCTGCAAAATGAATCAAGCAATAGTAGTAGCTGTAGATTATCGCTTAGCACCTGAACATAAGTTTCCTGCAGCAGCGGAAGATTCTTATGATGCGACCAAATGGGTGGCTGAAAATATAAAGGAATATGGTGGCGACCCTAGTCAGTTAATCGTGATGGGTGATAGCGCAGGTGCTAATTTAGCAACTGTTACCGCTATTCAGGCAAGAGATTTGGGTACTCCGAAAATTGCATTACAAATATTAGTTTACCCAACCGTCGATGCAAGAATGCAGCATCCATCCATTACAACCAACGGAGAAGGCTATATTTTAACCAAAGAATTAATGGAATGGTTTCTAAATCATTATAGCAATACCACAGCAGATAAACTCAATCCACTGATGTCTCCGTTATTATCGAATGACTTATCTAATTTGCCGCCCGCTTTAGTGCAAACGGCTGAATTTGATCCATTAAGAGATGAAGGAAAAGACTATGCAGAAAAATTGAAAGCAGCAGGAAATGAGGTACAATACACAAATTATGAAGGCTTAATACATACTTATTTTACGATGCCAAAGGTACATAATACCTGCTTAGTAGCACATGAAGAAATTGCCAATTTTATAGCTAATACTTTAAAAAAGCCAGCGTAAATTTGAGTTTTATGCAATTTCTTAGGTGTACATTTGAATAAATAAAAAGAATGCAATACCTTCAAGGCTTTTTGGAGGTATATTGAATACACTACCTTTACTATATTCTTTGCTCTTTTTAGGTAAGTTCTCAATCAGTGGAATAGTAATTACCTTCTTTTGATGAATATCGTTAATTACCACTCTATTGATTATTTGCCTATTTATACTCGACACAACTTGGAGGAGTCTGTTTTTTGTTTGAATTGGATAGAATCCTCTAAAAGATTAAATCAATAATTTTTGTATGAAGAAACTTATATCACTTGTATTTACAGCCTGTTTACCCATTCTGATTTTTGCTCAATCTAGAAGTGTTGATGAAGCGATAGAGAGCGTAATGGGACCTGTCACTTCCTTTATAGAAAGTGTTATTTTCTTTACAGTACCAGTTGGACAGTTTAGTGTTCCTTTTGTCCTTATATGGTTAATTGCAGGAGGTATCTTTTTTACTATTTATAATGGTTTTATCAATATTACAGGATTCAAACATGCCTTGGATGTAGTAAGAGGTAAATATGATGATCCTAATTCAGAAGGGGATATTTCGCATTTTCAAGCACTAACCACTGCTTTATCGGGTACCGTAGGTGTGGGTAATATAGCAGGTGTGGCTATTGCTATTTCCTTAGGTGGACCGGGTGCTACCTTTTGGATGATTATCGCTGGTTTATTTGGAATGTCCTCTAAATTTGTGGAATGTACCTTGGGTTTGAAGTATCGAAAAACAGCGGCAGATGGGACTGTTTCAGGTGGACCGATGTATTACCTAAGCGAGGGCCTTACGAATAGAGGATTTCCAAGTTTAGGAAAATTTCTGGGCGTTACTTTTGCCATTGCTTGTATTGGTGGTTCCTTAGGAGGCGGAAATATGGTTCAAATCAATCAAGCTACCCAGCAATTAGTAGCCGTAACAGGAGGTACAGAAAGTATATTTTATAATAATGGTTGGATATTTGGAACGGCTATGGCCCTTTTAGTTGGACTTGTTATACTCGGGGGTATTAAGAGTATAGGTAAGGTAACAGAAAAAATAGTTCCTTTTATGGTGGGTATTTATATAGCGGGTGCCTTAGTGGTACTAGGCTATCATTTTGCGGCGATACCTGCCGCATTTGGAACAATCTTCGATGGAGCTTTTAATAATAATGCTGCTTTTGGTGGTCTGGTAGGGGTTTTAATTCAAGGATTTCGACGTGCTGCTTTTTCTAATGAAGCAGGTATCGGTTCTGCTTCTATCGCTCACTCTGCTGCAAAAACAGATGAGCCTATTAGTGAAGGAATTGTTGCTTTATTAGAGCCATTTATTGATACCGTTGTTATTTGTACAATGACGGCTTTGGTAATTATTATTACAGGGAATGCACCTGTTGCTTTAGTCGAAGGGGTGACTAATGATGCAGCAATAGATTTGACTTCTCGTTCTTTTGAATCCGTTATGCCTTGGTTCCCAATAGTCTTGTCTGTAGCCGTTATTTTATTTGCTTTGTCTACCATGATTTCATGGTCATACTATGGCTTAAAAGCATGGACTTATCTTTTCGGGGATAGCCGTAAATCAGAGAATATTTATAAGTTAATTTTTTGTTTCTTTGTAATTGTAGGTTCTGCAATTAGTGCAAGAAGTGTATTTGGGTTTGGCGATGCCATGATTTTTGCAATGTGTTTCCCGAATGTACTTGGTTTGTATTTCTTAGCTCCTGAAATAAAACGAGATTTGAAAGATTATCTTGCTCGGGTAAAATCTGGAGAAATTAAAAAATATGTTTAGAATGTTTAATTGTTTATTTGTTTATGCTCAGCACGTATGTTGAGCGTAAACAAATAAACATCCTAAACAGATAAACACCCATCAAACCCAATCAATTCCTTTCTTCAAAAGGCTCAACGTTTCTGCTTCTCGACTCCCCTCCTCTACCTGATGATTATATACCCAATTTGCCCGAGGGGGCATACTCATTAAAATAGATTCTGTCCGTCCATTTGTATCTAGACCAAACTTTGTTCCTCTATCCCAAACTAGATTAAATTCTACATATCTTCCTCTTCTCATAAACTGCCAATTTTGTTCTTGTTCGGTATAGGTCTTATCCCTATTTCTCGCAACTAGGTATAAATAAATGGGACAGAAAACTTCTCCAATTTGCTTTACAAATTCAAAACGTTCTTCTTTTGTAATACCTTCTTCTGGACCTAATCGGTCAAAGAAAATACCACCTATGCCTCTTGTTTCTTGCCGATGGCGTATATAAAAATAATCATCCGCCCATTTCTTAAATTTAGGATAATAACTATCATGATGCCTATCACAAGCAGCCTTTAAGGATTGATGAAAAAATTGGGCATCTTGTTTAATTACATAATGAGGAGTTAGATCTATACCACCACCAAACCACCAAATTTTCTTATAATCACTTTGTGCTTCTTTATCCACCGTTTCAAAATAACGGACATTCATGTGGATGATAGGCAACATAGGGCTAATCGGATGCAATACAATAGACACGCCTGTTGCAAAAAAATTAGAAGGAGGTAATTGTAAAGCAGTACTTATTTTCTCTGGCAATTCCCCTTCTACAGCGGAGAAATTCACCCCTCCTTTTGCTATCAATTGCCCTTGTATCACTCTAGAGCGACCGCCCCCGCCGCCTGCACGTTCCCATTTATCTTCTTTGAATTTCCCTTTCCCATCTGCTTTTTCTAATTGTTTGCAAATGTCATTTTGCAAAGATTGAAAGTATTTCGTTATCGTTTCTTTAGTTGGCATATTGGCTGTTTATGCTGTTTATTTGTGTATGCTAATTATTAAACAAATAAACAATCTAATTGAAGGACGCAAATATCTAATAAATTCAAGTAATTACTGTCAATGTATTGTAGGATTATTAATAGAATAGTAGAAGGTGTACTTTTTACACTAATTAATCAGCGTTCTTTTTGCACTTCCCTAAATTAATGGCTAATTTGCCTAATTACTTTTAATTTTAACACAGAAGAGCGAGCATATTTGTTCCATTCTGCCTCTACAATAATGGCAATATAGAGATGACTACAGACTTCAATTCATTTTTTAAATCAGCAATTACCGTTGATAATGTAATATTTGGTTTTGATGGACAAGATTTAAAGGTTTTGTTAATAAAGAGAGGGGAAATCCCTTATATGGATAATTGGGCTTTAGCTGGACACTTTGTTAAGCCTGAGGAAGATTTAGATCAGGCAGCAGAGCGAATTTTGGAAGAATTGACAGGTATGAAAGGTGTTTATTTAGAGCAAGTTCAAGCTTTTGGGCAGGTACAACGACACCCTATGGGCCGCGTAGTTACAGTTGCTTATTATTCTCTTATCAATATCAATAGTTATGAAATTCGACCGCAATTCATTGCCAGAAAGGCGACTTGGCATAGCGTATCTGATGTTATCAATCAAACCTTACCATTTGACCATAATCAAATTTTAATCGCCTGTATGGAACGATTAAAATTACGAGTAAAGCGACAACCAATAGGTTTTGAATTATTACCCGCCAAATTTACGCTTACCCAACTTAAACAATTATACGATTCTATTTTATTATATGATTCTATCGATCCTGAAAAGGCCTTGGATAAGCGTAATTTCAGAAAAAAAATTCTTTCCATGAAAATCCTAATTGACTTAGGAGAAAGTCAAGAAGGTGTGGCACACCGACCTGCTAAATTATATCAATTTGAAATGGACCGATATAATAGATTGAGTCAGGAGGGTTTGCATTTTGATATATCGTATCCTAATAAAAAAGAAGTCAGAAGTCAGATCGAAAAATAAATTTTTCTGTCAGAAGTCAGATTTATGACGTGTTCTGCTACGTCCCAAATCTGACTTCTGACAATAAAATGGTCTGACTTCTGACTTCTTTTTATTCGGTCTGACTTCTCACTTCTTTTCCCGTTATCTACTAAAATCTGCGTATAAAATATCTAGGAAACGCTCCCCATTAATAAAGCCACTACCCCAGTCATCTAAACCTTCCAGAAATCCAGCAGCTTTTATATTCTCTATAGACAAGCCCTTATCCACCGCCTTTTTAACCTTCGTTCGCACACCTAGTAAAGTATCTCTATAAGCCATTAGCTCTTTTTTATTAGATACGGCACCATGACCGGGAATAATTTTAGTGTCTTCATCAACTATAAATAAAGCTGTATTCACTGCGTTGATAATACCATCTATAGTGCCTCCCGAACTTAAATCAATAAAAGGAAAACGACCATTAAAATAGGTATCGCCCATGTGCAGTACATTACTTTTTGGAAAATAAATAAAGGAATCTCCATCTGTATGTGCATTATGCACATGTATCACCATTAAATCTTCTCCATTTGCATATAGCGACATTTTTTCAGAAAAAGTAATAATCGGCCAAGCTGATGTAGGCGCAGCTGGAACGGTTCGATTAAAAGCCTTCATTGTTTGCTCTTTACTTAATCTAGCTCTTACATTATCATGAGCGATGATGGTTGCTCCTTTGCTACCAAAATGCTCATTACCGCCTGTATGATCCCCATGCCAATGGGTATTCAGTAAGTATTTAACTGGATGTTCAGAAATTTCAGCAATAGCAGCCTCAATTTTTTCACTTAAAGGCGCGTATTGGTCATCTATCATGATTACGCCGTCTTCCCCTGCACAAATACCAATATTTCCACCGCTACCAAAAAGTACGTAAATATTATCCGATAACTTTTCTGTTTTTATTTCTACTTTGGAAAAATCTCGCTGTGCTGCGAGTTGAAAACTTAAAGAAATGCTAAGTAGGGTAAAAAAAAGCCCTTTAGTCAATTTTAAAGTCATATATTCGTTTTTAGTGTGAAGTTGCAAGGTTGAGTAATTACTCATTCTTGTAAGCTGACAAGCTAATTTCGTAAGTCCTCAATGTTGAATTTTGAATGAATGAATTTTGATTAAAATGGGACGCAATAGGAGGTAAACACTAGGATTTAGTCGAATTATCATTAGACTTGTTACCCTTTAATAAATACCTATCTGAAATGCTCTTTTTCTGTTATTTTCCTCTAAAAAATAACTCAATAAAAGGATTATTCAGTGATTTTTTAAAGAAAACTAACAAAAAAATAGCTATTTCATATAGGCATTTTTAAAGGGTAACAAGTCTATTTAAAATTCAACATTGAGGACTTATCTAGTTTAGATTGTCAGTTAAAAAATGATGATTATATATGCTTTCGTCCTACGTAATTGCCAAATTTATTTGGCAGATTTAAAATACGCCAAACGTGGAATCTGCCAAATAAATTTGGCAATTACGTAGGACGAAAACATATATAATCATCATTTTTTAACTGACAACCTATTTCTATTTCTACTTCTATCCTTAATTATCTGCAAGATAAATATTAAATCCAAAAGTCATGTTTAGAAACATTCTTTTTTGCCTATTGTTTGCCTGCACTAATTTATCAGCGCAAAAAGATTTTTATAACAATTATAATTTTACAGAAGCGGATAGTATTAGAGGTGCGTTAAACCCCATGCGTACCTGTTACGATGTTTATTTCTACGATTTAAATATCCAGATAGATCCAGTCACACAATCAATAGCTGGATATAATGATATTTATTTTACTGCAAAAAGTAATTTCACTATTTTGCAAGTAGATTTATTTGATAACTTAACCGTAAAGAAAATTTTAAATGAGGAAAATAAATTAACGTATGAAAGGAAATATAATGCCATTTATATCACAATGCCTCTTCAGAAAAAAGGTACTAAGGGGAAACTAAGAATCTACTATGAAGGGCAACCGATAGTCGCTAAACGTGCGCCATGGGATGGTGGTTTTGTTTGGACAGAAGATCAAAATGGAAAAAGTTGGATAGGCGTTGCTTGTGAAGGAGACGGAGCAAGCTTATGGTGGCCTAATAAAGACCACCTTTCTGAAGAACCTGATAGTATGTCCATCAAAGTAAGTGTGCCTAGTGATTTGATGTGTGTATCTAATGGAAATCTAAGAAACACCCAAGTATTAGAAAACGGATTTACTCGTTATGATTGGTTTGTCTCCTACCCTATTAACAATTATAATGTTACGGTAAACATTGCTGATTATGCGCATTTTGAAGATACTTATATAGCGGATGATGGTAGTTCTTTGGCAATGGATTTTTATGTATTAAAAGAAAATTTAAAAAAAGCAAAGAAGCACTTTCAACAAGTACATAAAACACTAGCTTGTTTTGAAAGATATTTTGGGAAGTACCCATTTTGGGACGATGGTTATGCGCTCGTGGAAACGCCTTATTTAGGCATGGAACATCAAGGAGCGATTGCTTATGGGAATAGATACATGCGAGGCTATCTCGGTTCTATGCTACCCGACAATATGAATTGGGATTATATCATCGTACATGAAACAGGTCATGAATATTGGGGGAATAGTATTAGCGCAAATGACCACGCAGAGATGTGGATACATGAGTCTTTCACTACTTATATGGAGGCTTTGTTTTGTGAATGTGCCTATAGTTATGAAGATGCAAATATCTACTTAGCCACCCAAAAACCATACATAGTCAATAAAGAACCCATACTAGGACCGTTAGATGTTAATTTTGGTGATTGGCAAAGTAGTGACCATTATTATAAAGGCGCTTGGATTTTGCATACTTTACGCCACGCTATTAATAATGACGCTATTTGGTTTGATTTACTGAAGTCATTTCATGATAGAAATAAAATCTCTCAAGTTACTACGCAGGATATAATTGACTATGTCAATAAATGTACTCAACGAGATTATACCTCTTTCTTTGAACAGTATCTCCGCTACCCTACTATTCCCACTTTTGAATATCGCCTTAATCAAAAACGGAACAAATTAACGGTAGAATATAGGTGGAACACAGCAGTAAAGACTTTTGATATGCCTTTGTTGGTTGGCAAGGAAGGACAAATGAAAACCATCTATCCTACGAATCAGTGGCAATCCATGACATTAAGAAAAACGAAAGCTAAAGATTTTTTAATTCCTACAGATTTGTTTTTAATAAAAACTAAATTAGTAGATTGATCAATTTGTTTATTTGTTTAGAATGTTTATTTGTTTATAGCACGCAGAAACTTGTGTGCCATAAACAAATAAACATTTTAGTATTGATTAAAAAATATTTGGTCTTTTTGTTTTTGAATTGACCTTTTTTCTCATAGGTTTTCAACCCATTAGAAAAAAGCCCATTTCAAAAACGATCAAATATTTTTTCATCGTTATTAAACAAATACACTTTAAACAACAAACTTATTATTTTGAAAAAAGTAACCTTAATTACAGGCTGGCTATTTTTATTATTAGTCAGCTTTAACCACACACTAATAGGACAATCTACCGATAATATACAAGGTAGATGGGATTTAGAAATAGAAAAAGACGGTACAACATTACCCTCTTGGTTAGAAATTTATAAGTCTGGGCACAACACTTTAGTCGGTCGATTTGTCTATGCTTTTGGAAGTGCACGACCCATAGCGGAAGTTAAGACAAGTGGAGAAAAATTTAGCTTTACGATTCCTAAACAATGGGAAGGTGGAACGATGGACATGGTATTTGAAGGTCAGATAACTGGCAATGCACTGAAGGGAACCATGCGCTATGTAGATGGAAACATCTCAAAATGGACAGCTGTACGAGTGCCCAAATTACGCCATACTAAAAATCCTACATGGGGAGAACCAATCCCGCTTTTTAATGGAAAAGATTTGAGCGGTTGGAAAGCATTAGGCGACAATCAATGGATAGTAGAAAATGGGGTTTTAAAAAGTCCTAAAAGTGGGGCAAATCTAGTATCGGAAGCGACCTTTAACGATTTTAAATTGCATGTAGAATTTCGCTATCCGAAAGGAAGTAATAGCGGTGTTTATTTAAGAGGTAGATATGAAGTTCAGATTGAGGATAATAAAGGCATGGAACCATCAAGCACCTTATTTGCGGGCATTTATGGTTTTCTTTCTCCTAATGAAATGGCAGCTAAATCCGCAGGAGCGTGGCAACAATACGATATTACCTTAATCGGCAGAAGAGTGACCGTCGTTGCCAATGGAATTCCTGTAATTATTGATCAGACTATTCCCGGCATAACAGGTGGTGCATTGGATAGTAAGGAAGGAGAACCAGGTCCGTTTTTTATTCAAGGCGATCATGGTCCGATTGAATATAGAAATATTATTGTCACCCCGAGAGTCGAAGAAGCGGTTATGACCACAAGCCTATTTAATGGTAAAAATATTGATGGTTGGCATGTAGATGTTCCAGAAATGGATAGCGTACCAAGTGCTATTAATCCTTTCATTATTAGAGATGGCAATTTAGTTAGTCTAGGTACGCCACAAGGGCATCTTATCACGGATGCGGAATATGAAAACTATAGACTGGATGTGGAATATAGATTTCCCGGTAAGCCAGGCAATTGTGGCGTATTGGTACACGCTTCTACTCCGAGAGCTTTATATAAAATGTTTCCAAAATCTATTGAAGTGCAAATGATGCATGAAAACGCAGGGGATTTTTGGGTAATCGTAGAAGACATTAAAGTAGATAATATGGTGGAACGTAGAGGTCCGCAAGAAGAATGGGGCATCACAGAAGGTAAAAAACGAAGAGTTTTAAACCTCACAGATGGTACCGAAAAACCTCTAGGGGAATGGAATAGAATGACGGTGGAATGTTTGAATAATGAAATTAAAGTATGGTTGAATGGCGTTTTGGTCAATCATGGGTATCAATCAACTGCTAGTAAAGGGCAAATTGCGGTGCAAGCAGAGGGCTCGGAGGTAGAGTTTCGAAAATTGCACTTGACCCCTATATCGGTTTTAAGTAAATAAAGTGTGTGTTTTTGGGGAAATAGATTAGGGATGAGGAATTAAATAATCTACCCGATGATATTTTAATTACAATTTTACTCAACTATAATCAATGAATAAATTCTGGTTCGTCATAAAAATTATTTTAGCCCTTTTTATCATTTATGCAGGAGCGCAACACTTTATAAATCCTGATTTTTTCTTAAAAGTGATTCCCCCTTTTTTACTAGACATTGGTTATCCGATTGTCTATATTTCGGGAGTAGTTGAAATCGGAATAGGTCTACTAATGCTGACCAACAAATATCAACGGGAAGGAGCATTCGCATTTATGCTATTGATGTTATTTTTTCTACCACTTCATATTTGGGATGTCTTTGCAGAAAACCCATTTACAGGTAATCAGCAAAATGCCCTCATTCGTTTAGGGATGCAATTTGTATTGATTGGTTTGCCGTGGGCTTTGAAGAATCGGTATGACAAAATAAACAAATGAAAATCCAAGCCAATATTATAGACATTCTTCAACGCAACATATATTTTGGCAAAATCACCATCAATGACGGAAAGATACAAGCCATCTCTAAGGCGAAAGGCAATAGCGAACACTATATCTTACCCGGTTTTGTAGATGCCCATGTTCACATCGAAAGCTCTATGTTGATACCTTCCGAATTCGCTCGTTTGGCAGTGGTACATGGAACGGTTGCTACCGTTTCTGACCCACATGAAATCGCCAATGTGTTAGGAATTGAAGGGGTGAAATATATGATTAACAATGGAAATAAAGTGCCTTTCAAGTTTAATTTTGGAGCGCCTTCTTGTGTTCCTGCCACGAATTTTGAAACAGCAGGTGCCGTCATCGGAGTCGAAGGAGTACGGCAATTATTGGAGTTGCGAGAAATAAAATACCTCGCAGAAATGATGAATTATCCAGGGGTTATTTTTGAAGATAAAGAAGTTCTTGCCAAATTAGCAGTTGCCAAAGAACTAGGCAAACCGATTGACGGGCACGCTCCTGGTGTAAGAGGTGCCGATATTGCAAAATATATTAATTGTGGAATTTCTACCGACCACGAATCCTTCACTTATGAAGAGGCTTTAGAAAAATTAAGTTTGGGGATGAAGATTCTCATAAGAGAAGGGAGTGCCGCCAAAAATTTTGATGCGCTTATTCCACTCCTTCCACTTTTCGCTGACCGTATGATGTTTTGCTCAGATGACAAACATCCCGATGATTTGATGGAAGGACATATTAATCAATTGGTTGCTCGTGCATTGAAAAAAGGTTGTGATTTATTTGATGTATTAAAGGTCGCCTGTATTAATCCTGTGGAACATTATGG
>Ga0209831_1003060_pt1 | contig 14085 bp, 9 predicted proteins | sample Maine_Asex4_meta_FD_187451 | JGI IMG/M metagenome (GOLD analysis project Ga0209831, IMG submission 187451) | Marine algal microbial communities from Maine, USA - Maine_Asex4_metaG (SPAdes) (version 2) | ecosystem: Host-associated > Algae > Red algae > Unclassified | place: Maine, USA | collected...
GAAGCCCTTTTTAGATGAAGTCTTAATGCGTTGCGACAGTGAGAGGTATCAAGGGATTAATCTTGCGGAGATCAATGACGGGACCTCGAACACCTTTTTCTGCGGTGAAACCATCAGCTACTCGATTGCGAAGAACGGAGCCAGATTCATTTGGGACCCTGTTATGTACGCAGCGTCAAAGGGTGCAGACGCGTCACGAACGCTCAGTAAAGTTCGAACTGGACACGGCCGAGCTCAACCCCGATTTTAGTTCGAATAACGCAATACTGAGGAACTCATTCGCCAGCATGCATCCCGGCGGCGCAGTGTTTGCATTATGCGACGGATCGGTTCACTTCATTTCGGACGACATTGAACACAACAATCTGACGAAAACCCAGTGGAAAAATAGTGAGACCCGCGGGACTTATCAAAAATTGTTTTCCCGAAACGATGGACTGGTAGTGGGAGACTACTAAGTCTAACCAAACTGTTGACGTTCATTGCATCAGTTATCGACGGCCGATATCCAAAAGAGCTTCGGACTTGGATGGGTAAATTTGAACTCTAAATCACCAATCCGCTTTCCCAACAATGTCACCCTTGCCGCTTCGGTCTGGGGACCTTCGAACCACGTCTCTTTGACGCGCGGCGTCCCTTCCGCTTTCCGCCTTTGCCGCTTCCCGCTTTGGACTCGTCAACGCTATTGAGCGGTTTTCCAACGGCCTCTTTCAGCTGCCCGATACGATCGCGCAAATGACCCGCGCGCTCGAACTCCAAACTCTCGGCCGCCTGAATCATCTCCGTCTGCAATTCTTCGATCATTTCTTCCGTAATGAAAACCGTGTTTTCACTGACTAACGCGTCGTTGGCTTCGCGGTGGTTACGCAGATCGGCACCAATGTCGTCCTTGATCGGTTTAATGATTGTTTTCGGTATGATGCCGTGCTCTTGGTTGTATGCCATCTGCAACGTCCGGCGGCGATCGGTTTCTTGGATCGCGTTTTTCATCGCTTCGGTGACCTTATCACCATAAAGGATCACCTTGGCGTCCACGTTCCTGGCGGAACGACCAATCGTTTGAATCAAAGCTGTCTCGCTACGCAAAAACCCCTGTTTGTCGGCGTCTAAAATCGCGACCAGAGAAACCTCAGGAAGATCTAAACCTTCACGCAGCAAATTGACCCCCACTAACACGTCGAATTTTCCCAAACGCAAGTCTCGCAAATGTTCGACCCGCTCAAACGCATCCAATTCGCTATGCATCCATTTACAGGCCACACCGTTTTCGTTTAGATAGGCCGAAAGATCTTCGGCCAAACGCTTGGTCAGCGCGGTGACTAACACCCGATCGCCCTTCTCCAAACGTTCCTTAATCTGTCCCAGCAAGTGTACGACTTGCCCGCTGGCAGGAACCACTTCGACGACGGGATCCAACAGTCCCGTCGGGCGAATGACCTGCTCAACGACCTCTCCATCGGTCTTTTCCAATTCGTAATCACTGGGTGTCGCCGAAACGTAGACGACTTGATTAATTCGATTTTCCCACTCTTCGAATTTCAGCGGGCGGTTGTCCATCGCACTGGGCAAACGAAAACCGTGGGATACCAGCGTCTCTTTACGGCTGCGGTCGCCGGAGTACATCGCTCCGACCTGCGAGATGGTGACGTGTGATTCGTCAATCATCAGTAGGAAATCGTCAGGAAAGAAGTTGTACAGCGTCTCGGGTTCTTCGCCCGCAGTACGCCCGGCAAGATGTCGACTGTAGTTTTCGATTCCCGGACAGTGGCCAACGTTCTCAAGCATTTCAATATCGAATCGTGTCCGCGCGTTGAGGCGCTGCGCCTCCAGCAACTTGCCCTGCGTTTGAAATTCCTCCAACTGGTCTTTCAGTTCGCTTTTGATTCGGCGAACGCCCTGTTGAATTCGCTCTTCGGACGTCACGAAGTGTTTGGCGGGGTAGATGAAAATCTCAGATTCGGGCGTAATTGATTCGCCCGTTAAAGGATTGATGATCGAGATCTTTTCGATCTCATCACCCCAAAATTCGATCCGGTAAGCGTACTCTTCATAGGAGGGCCAGATTTCTACGCTGTCCCCACGCACGCGAAACTTCGAACGCGCAAAAGCCATGTCGTTGCGCTGATACTGGATGTCGATGAACTTGCCCAGCATCTTATCGCGGTCGATCGTTTCGCCGACCTTCAGCGCGACCATCATCGACCGATAGTCCTCCGGCGAACCCAAACCATAGATGCTGGAAACACTCGCGATAATGATCACGTCTTTTCGACTGACCAAGGAACTGGTGGTAGCCAGTCTCAACCGGTCGATGTCTTCATTGATCGAAGCATCTTTTTCGATGTAGATATCGCGCTGCGGAATGTAGGCTTCGGGCTGGTAGTAGTCGTAGTAGCTGACGAAGTAGTGGACGGCATTGTGCGGGAAGAACGTTTTGAATTCGCTGTACAACTGCGCCGCGAGCGTTTTATTGTGCGAGATCACCAGCGTAGGCTTTTTTATTTGCTGGATAACGTTTGCCATCGTAAAGGTCTTGCCGGAGCCCGTCACGCCCATCAGCATCTGGGGGCGCTTGCTGGCCTTTAGATTTTTGACAAGCGTTTCGATCGCGCGGGGCTGGTCACCGGCGGGTTCGAATTCAGATTGAAGTTTGAACATGCGGGGCAGGGGATTTCAGGAAGAAAAAAGGCCAACTCGTATTCTACTGATCTCCTCCACCAGCCGAAGTACAAAACGCGATTCTGAGGCTTTTCATCAGAAACAGTCGTAGCGGGGGCTTCCAGCCACCGTTGATTCTCGGTGGCTGGAAGCCCCCGCTACGTACTAGCTAAATCTAATACGCGGGATCCGCGATGCCGGATGAATCTACGACAAACGGCAGCCAACACACACCAAATTCCTCAATTGAGATATCGCTCTTGCGTGGTGGAATGCTCAACTCTTCGAATTCCATGTTGTCCACGGCTAGCTTTTCAGTCAATTCGTCAACGTCTCGTTCGAATTGTTCTTCGAGCTCCTCGTACTTCACCATAACGTCTTCCAAGCTGTCCTTAGCCCGATCGATATCAGATTTTTCTTTACCGCTTCTGCCAAACGCACGCATCGAAGTACCCGCGCGACGTGCGTTGGAGACGCTGAGTGTTTTGCGACCGAAGAGAGCTCCCATCAATGTTGTGCCGACAGACAACATCCCCGACACGCGCGCTTGCTTGTACTGCTCTTCTTGCACTTCGACTTTGTCTTCGGCGCGGCTAATACGGTCCCTAAGCGTGCTAAATTTTGAAGCGTACTTCTTAGTCAACTTCTCCTTGGCTTCGTCTCGTTTTTCAGATACCGTTTGCTCCAAACGCACTTTGAAGTCGCCAAGCTCTTCGCCCGGCTCGCTGTACATTTTGACTTCTTTACACTTGTAGACCGTCAGCGATTGCTTGCGATAGAGAAACTCCTTCAGTTCCTTTTGCCAAGTCTTATAGTTCTTCGCCTTCTGCAAGTCGATCGGCAATTCGGCAAACTCGGCATCCTCCTCAGGTCGGCGATCCATCTCTAACGCTTCCGCCAACGGATCCGCCTCGTCCCAAATCTCATCGGGCAGGTCGCCATCGGAGACCGAGGCCAAGAACCGACGTTCCATCCATTTGTCGACCTTGTAAGTTGCTCGCACATAATGCAAACGGCCTTCGCCAATCAACATCGGCCGATAGACCAATCGTTGGCTATCGCTGACGCGCGCGTTGGAGGCAACGAAATACTGCTCGACGCCCGAGGGTACTAAATCCTGCTGGTTGACTTGAGCCACGACAGGTTTTGCAGCTCCGCCGGCGGCACCGGGTCGGGCTTTATTGGCCGCTTCGACCTCTTGGGGATCGTAGTTGGGATCCTCTTCGGTGATCCTCTGAAGTTGATCGCGCGTCATCGGTCCTCGCAGATACGACATCGCCCACCGAGTTTCGAACACGACGGGATGATCTTCGTGTACGTTATTCATCAGAAACACGCGGTTGCCTAAACCGGCAAGCGTTTTCTCCATGGCGCCGCGATCGAATTTTGATCCCGCTTGAGACGACGCTCCTTCCAATCCTTCGATCACTCTGGCTTTGTCTCTTTCGGTCTGTAGCCGTCCTAAGAACCAAGTTCCGCAATTTGAAAGTCCCTTGTAGTCGAGATCGACGGGGTTCTGTGTCGCCAACACGCAACCCAATCCGAACGCTCGCGCTTGTTTTAGCAGCGTTAGCATCGGCCGCTTGGACGGCGGATTGGCCGTCGGTGGGAAGTACCCGTAGACCTCGTCCATATAAAGGATCGCGCGTAAGCTGGAGGTGCCGGCCTGCGTACGCGTCCAGGATAAAATTTCGTTCAACAGAATCGTGACAAAGAACATCCGTTCCTTGTCAGTCATGTGAGCAATCGAGACGATCGAAACGCAGGGTTTGCCTTCGGGAGTGTGCAGCATGCGTTTAATGTCGATCGCTTCGCCCATCATCCAGTTGGAGAACGATGGTGATGCCAACAGGTTGTTCAGCGTCATCGCTAACTCGTCGCGTTCCTTCGCCGGGTAGAACGAATCGAGTTCCATGATTCCGACACGTTCAAACGGCGGATTTTGAATCTTGGAAATCAGAGAACCAAGATCGAGGTTCTGCCCTTTGCCCCAAGTCGTGCTGAGGATATTTGAAATCAGGATATGTTCTTTGGAGCGAATAGGGTCAGCGTCGATGCCCAACAAAGACAGCAAACCCGAAGACGCCGAACTGATCATGTCGGCGAACATGTCGCTGTCACCGATAACTTCAGAACTGGGGCAGTTGAAGGATTTCAGAATCGTTAGCGGTCGGCCGATCGTTGAACCGGGTGTGTAGACACGCATGTCGACCGTATCACGCATCATGCGAATACGCGCCGCATCCTGCCCCCAGCTTTCCAATCCAGCTTTCCATTTTTCAGCTTCGTTGGTGGCAAAGACCTCCGGCGAAATTCCCTCACGCGCGGCCTGTCCCTCGTCCACCCAGGGACGAAATTCCTCAGGAGTGAGGTTGGGAAAGGACAAAAGCAGGTTGGAGATATCGCCTTTGGGATCGATCACGATCGAGGGAATTCGATCGATGGCGGCCTCCTCCAGCAGACTAACGCACAGCCCCGTTTTACCGCTACCTGTCATTCCGACGACGACCGCATGGGTGCAAAGGTCCTTGGAATCGTACAACAAAAGATTTTCGGCACGCGATTTCGCGTCCATGTCGTATTCTTTGCCGAGATAAAAGGCGCCAAGTTTTTCAAAATCTTGCATTTGTTGCGATCCTTGCGGGAGGTGAGTTGATCTTTTCATTATCACAATTGCTGGCTCAATCGCCAACCCGTCTGTTCAATGCACCGGCCGTCTGTCACGATTCAGGGCTAGAGTTGAGACGATTCAATCAGTTTTCAGCCACCATCGGGCGTCTTTTTTCGAAGGTACTGCACAAAGTACTTTCCCTAAGACACAGTGTTGGTGCAGTCGGGGGAAATTTTCATTAGTACATTAATCAAAAATGCGAACGTTATCATTGGTGGACAGTCCGTGGAGACTTCGGTTTTAATCTCCAACAGGAAGATTGTAGAAATTGATCCTGCCAACACCGTTACCGCCGACAATATGGTCGACGCCAGTGGGCTCGTGTTGATGCCGGGTGTGATTGACGACCAAGTCCATTTTCGCGAACCTGGACTGACCGGTAAAGAGGATTTGGCCCATGCGTCACGCGCCTGTGCCAAGGGCGGGGTCACAAGTTTTCTGGAGATGCCCAACACGATTCCCAACGCGACGACGCAGCAACTGCTTGACGATAAACTGGCGATCGCTTCCAAGGCCAGTCTGGTGAACTACGGTTTTTATATCGGAGCCACGCCCAACAACGTTAACGATCTCAAGCATGCCGTCAGAACACCCGGAATCAAGATCTTCATTGGTTCGAGCACGGGTGATTTGCTGGTCGATTCGCAAGACGCGCTGGAAACCATTTTTGCTCAAACGACGTTGCCGATTTGTGCTCATTGCGAGGACGAAACGACGGTAAAACGAAATGCTCAGCGCTACGCTGGCAGCACCGACATAGCAACGCACTCGAAGATCCGCGATCATGAAGCCGCCGCAATTGCAACGGCACGCGCGATTGATTTAGCGGAACGGCACCAACACCGGTTCCATGTTCTGCACGTATCGACCGCACATGAGGTTGATTTGATTCGCGCGGCCAAAGCAAAACACAATTTCGTCACCGCCGAAGCGTGTCCGCATCACCTATTCTTTTCGATCGACGACTACACGCGGCTGGGATCGCTGGTAAAAATGAATCCGTCGATCAAGACCAAGCAAGACAATGAAGCACTGTTTGCTGGATTGTTGGACGGGACGATTGAGGTCATCGCAACCGATCACGCGCCCCATACAATGGATGAAAAGAATCTCCCTTATCCTCAATGCCCCTCTGGACTGCCTGCGGTCGAGAATTATCTGGCTTTGATGTTAGACCAGGTAAATCAAGGCCGGTGTTCGATTGAACAGGTGGTTGCGTGGATGTGCGAAGCACCCGCGCGCGTGTGGGACATTGCTAACAAAGGAAAAATCGAAGTCGGCTACGATGCAGATTTGGTTTTGGTCGACATGAATCTTGAGAAAACGATCCGCAACGAGGATCAGCAAACGAAGTGTGGTTGGTCGCCGTGGGCGGGCGAGACATTGAAGGGCTGGCCTGTGAAAACCTGGGTGATGGGGGAAGAGGTGTTTCGACTGGATAGTGGAAACGAAACTTACGCGAAAACGTTTGGGACAGCGATCGAGTATCAACATAAAACAACGTAAGCAAATTCCAAATTTCTGATTCCAGATTTCTCTTCATTCTGCACTTCCCAATCAATTTGCCATGAATAGTTTTTGTCACGCCCTGCCATTTCTTGACAAACCCTACTACGCCGTAGGAACGAGTCTGCCCGACTGGTTGGCGGCGGCGGATCGGAAGTGCCGCGTCCGCAAGAAGAAGGCTGTCGATTGGGTCGGCGATGAGGACCAGATCGTGGCAGATGTTGCCGGCGGTGTCGTCCAGCACCACAAAGACGACTACTGGTTTCACACGTCCGCCGTCTTTCGTGACTTCGAAATGAAGTTTGCGATTGAGGTCCGTGAAATCTACGGGGGTGATAAAAGCATGAGGCCGGGATTCGTGGCCCACGTCATGGTTGAGATGTTCATCGATTCGTGGCTGCAGCAAAAATTTCCCGGGCAGTTGGACCGGTATTACGAAATGGTAGCTACTGTGGATGCCTTAAAAGTACAAAACGCGATCAATCGTTTTGCGACCAAGCCCACTGAGAAGCTGGTTCCTGCGATGGAAAAGTTCGTCTCGCAGCGCTACATCTTTGATTACGTGACCGACGAAGGCGCCGCGTATCGCATGAGCCGCGTGCTGGAAAGGATTGGGCTGGAGCCACTGGACGATAAAATTCTGCCTTGGGCCGCGACTGCCCGACCGCGCGTCGATGAGCGGATTGAGGGCTTGCTTGGCGAATATGCGATGGAGATCAAAAGTTGATGGTTGAAAATCATTGTCGTTCTCCCCTTCGCGAAAGTTCGTTCGCGCGTTTACGCTTGAGTGCACTTTCGCCGAGAGGTTGTGAAGTTTTAATACTTCATCAACCGCCATAGAATCACAGCCTCGGAGCGAAAGGCGACTATGAAAGACGGCTATGCCGACCGGATCACATGCGCACCCCGTGCAGGACGCGTCATGAAAGCGGTGGGCTTCACACCCGTCTGCGATTGGTACTCATTGCAAATTGAGTCTTTGATCGAATCGGCTGTGTTTCCTTGCACCAACGCTACGATACAACCGCCGAATCCTCCCCCGGTCATTCGTGCCCCAATCACGCCATCGGTTTTGCTGGCGATGTCCACCAACACATCCAATTCCTTGCAACTCACCTCGAAATCGTCACGCAACGAAGCATGGCTGGCGTACATTAATTCTCCGACCGTATGCCATGCGTTGTTCTTCATCGCTTCGGCAGTTTTAACGGTGCGCGCTATCTCGGTGACAACGTGATGAGCCCGATTGTAAATGACCTGATCAAAATCAACCTTTTTGTCCTGAACCTCTTGGAGCGTCACATCTCGATAAGACTTGGCTCCCAATTTTTCAAGAGCATCTTCGCATTGGGCGCGACGCTCAGCATATTCGCCGCCGGAAAGTTCGTGTTTGACTTCGCTGTTGATGATCAGTACCACAATGTCGGGATTCGAAAACGGAATCTGTTGAAACGATTGGTCTCGACAATCCAGCAGCAACACATGATCCGATTCGCATAAAACGCTGGAAAACTGATCCATAATTCCACAGGGCACACCCACGAATTCGTGTTCGGCTTTTTGGCAAACCAGCCCTTTTTCAGTCAGCGAGATCGACTCGCCTACAACGGCTTCTATCGCTGTTGCCATCGCGACCTCTAAGGAAGCGCTGCTGGAAAGCCCTCCACCGATGGGCACGTTGGACTGCGTCACGGCTTGGAAACCGGGAATCGAAAACCCTTTGTCTTGGACCATTCCCGCGACCACACCGGCAACATAGTTAGACCAATGTGGGGTGTCTTTCTTGATCGGATCGGCCAGAGAGATCGTAACCTGATCTTTCATATCGACCGAATAAATAGTGGCGGTCGATTCGTTCTCTGTATCGATTTTGGCGGCGATCACAGTGTAACGCTCAATCGCCATCGGCAACACAAATCCATCGTTGTAGTCGATATGTTCGCCAATGAGATTTACGCGACCTGGCGCAGCAACGACGATATCAGGTTCCGTAGAAAACTTTTCTTCAAATTTGGCTACGACATTTGCAGTCAATACTTCAAGTTGTGTTTCGGGCATGGACGAATATTTCTGCAGAAGGAATTTAATGTGCAATCAAAATGACGGGTAAAGCGGTCTAAGAAAGATAAAACTCAATAGTAGTCAACAATCTAGTAAGCTGCCAGTGCTCGCCGTCATGGGAAACGACAAATCAATCGTTATCTAACCGTCAAATTTCATTAAACAGTATTTCTTCTTTCCGCTTCTTAATACAATTACCGTCTCACTTGCCAAGTCACTCGTTGAAAGTGATTTCTCGATCGATTCGACGCGCTGATTGTTGACGTATGCTCCGCCTTGCTCAACAGTTTGCCGAGCTTTCCCCTTACTTTTTGCCAGTCCCGCTTCGAAGAAAGCTTCCACGATTGGGATTCCGTTGCTCAAGCGGTCCATCGGTAGCGTGACGCTTGGAACATCAGGGAAAATCTGTTGTAGTTCCTTATCAGAGAGGTCTGCAATTTCAGCACCAAACAGAATCTCTGTAGCTTGTTTTGCAGACTTCAATCCCGCCTCTCCATGAATTAGTCGCGTGACTTCTTCGGCCAGTCGTTTTTGGCTTGCACGTTGGTGCGGTTCGGCCGCGCGTGCTAAGTCAAGCGACTTAATTTCTTCTTCGGTCAACTCCGTTAAGAACCGTAAACACATCCCCACATCGTCGTCGTCGACGCGCACCCAGTACTGGTAGAACTCGTAAGGGCTGGTTCGATCAGGCGATAAGTAAATCGCGCCGGATTCGGTTTTCCCCATTTTCGCGCCGTCAGATTTCGTCAACAGCGGACACGTGATTCCGTACAACTGTTTACTCAACATGCGGCGGCCAAGATCAATGCCTGCGGTGACGTTGCCCCACTGATCACTTCCTCCGATTTGAAGTTCGCAATCGTACTGGCGGTTGAGGTGCACGAAGTCGTAAGCTTGCAACAGCATGTAGCTGAACTCAGTGTAGCTCAGCCCCGCGTCACTACCCAAACGCGACTTCACGCTGTCTTTGTTCAGCATCACGTTGACGGGAAAGTTTTTTCCAACGTCGCGCAGAAATGCGGTGTACGAAAAATCTTTCATCCAGTCGTTGTTGTTAACCAGCACGGCGCTGGAATTGCCGGCTTCAAAGTCCAGCAGCTTCCGCATTTGCCCTTCAATACCGACGATATTGGCTGACAGTTGCTCTTCGGACAGGAGGTTGCGTTCAGCGCTTTTGCCGCTGGGATCGCCAATCATGCCAGTCGCTCCACCGACCAAGGCGATCGGACGGTGACCCGCTTTTTGGAACCGACGCAACATCATCAGCGGGAGCAAACTTCCCACGTGCAGGCTGTCAGCGGTGGGATCAAAGCCCGCGTAAACAGACCTCAATCCCCCGGCCAGCCACTGAGGCAGTTTGTCATCGGCAGTGGTTTGGTGAATGAGGCCTCGCCATTGAAGGTCGGCAAAAATATCTTGCATGGTTGAGTCGGTTGAAAGTTGGTTCTTCTTAGTGTGCTCAATAATCGTTGAGCCAGACAATATACCGACTTTTTGATTGCTGGCGATCGGAGGCTTCAATTTGCAAGTCAACAGCCCTAAATGGCCGACGTGACTTAGGCGTCAGCTTCGCACGGGTGTCAACGAATCTTTTTCGGCATAAGATCAACGCTATGCCTGAATACGCTTTAAATCGCCAAAGTTCGTCTCGCCGCAGTTGGCCGGCTTGGATCGCCGGATTGGCGTTCACTTCACCGTGGTTGCTTGGTTTCGTGGTGCTGTTTGCTTGGCCGTTTGTTGCTTCGTTGTATTGGAGTTTCTGCCGTTTCGACGTTATCAACCCGCCAAGGTTCGTGGGAATCGAAAACTATCAGCGGCTGTGCGTTGAGATCGCCAGCGGCCGCGGCGCCGGCAAGGCGTTGCTGAACACGATCTACTATTCGATGTTGTCAGTCCCTCTGTCGGTGGTTCTGGGCGTCTTACTGGCCGTTTTATTGTCGACGAAGGTTCGTGGGCAAGCGTTTTTTCGGACGGTAATTTTTCTGCCGTCGGTGATTCCAATCGTGGCCAGTAGCGTCCTCTGGGTTTGGATGCTCCAGCCCGACGGCGGCTTGATCAACACTTTGTTGGGCGTCGTTGGGATTCCGCCCCAGAACTGGCTCAATCAAGCACGTCCGGCGGTCGGCGTCGAAGGAATAATTCAGATCGGCAACTGGATTTCCGGAGGACCGCTGTTGTTGATGGGCAGCAAAGACGCGCTGATTTTGATGGCGTTATGGGGTGTAGGTAATTTCGTTGTGATCTATTTGGCGGCGATCAGCGATATTCCGCAAGCTCTTTACGAAGCCGCATCCATCGACGGGGCGTCTAAGTTTCGCAAGCTGTTGCACGTTACGATTCCGATGTTGTCGCCGGTAATCTTCTTTAATCTCGTAATGGGGCTGATCCGCAGCGTTCAGACCTTTACTTCCATCTACGTGATCAGCGAAGGGACGGGGCAGCCGGGGGAATCGTTGATGACCGTTTCGCTGCGCTTATTTCTTTCGGCATTCGCAGATTTCGAGATGGGGTACGCGAGCGCTATTGCATGGATCATGTTCGCGGGGCTGATGCTATGTACGATACTGTTGTTTCGGACGTCAAAGCAATGGGTTCACTATCGAAAATAATGCTAAAGTTGAGAAACAAAATTCAGCCAGTTTTTGAAATCTCAAATCTCAAATCTCAAATCTCAAATCTCAAATCTCAAATCTCAAATCTCAAATCTCAAATCTCAAATCTCAAATCTCAAATTTAAAATTTAAAATCTCAAATATAGAATATAGAATATAGGTAGTACCTCAGCGGTCTGAAGTTGTGGTGCTAAATCAGAAGGATTACGCAAATCAGCCGACCGGCGATAGATCAATGGCACTTACTTTAGCTTGATGCAACGCATCAACCCGTCAGCCGCCAACGGAAAAGCGTCCGGTCCTACGCGCCCAAACCGGACGCTTTTCCGTTGGCGGCTGATTCGAATTGGCTACCCCAATGAGTTCAACTCTCTAAAGTAAGTGCCATTGGGCGATAGCCCCCGGTTTCGTCTCCTCAAATTACAACGGAACCGGACGCTATTGCTTTGTGGCTGATAAGTGCAACTTCAGATAGCTGAATTGTTACGAATTTACAAATCAGAAAGCGGAAATCAGAAATTGATAAATAGGATTTTGAAACTCGAAACTATCAATCGCCTATCGAAACTTCTCGTAGTTGCCGCGATCTCTGGTTCCCTAGGCTGCCATCAAAATGAACCTCTGCTCAAACAATCTCAGCCCGAGGAAGTCATCTTCTGGCACTTCTGGGGCGGCGAGGACCGGACCATTGTCGACCGTATTGTTTTGGACTTCAACCAACGGCAACAGCGCTATCGCGTCCGCGCCGTAGCAATGCCAGGAAACAATCTTCAAGCAAAACTCTTTTTAGCCGTCGCAGGTGGCGATCCTCCAGACATTGTCAATCAAGACGATCCGGTCCTGGCCGACTGGGCCAAGCGCGGCGTCATCCAACCGCTGAAAGATGTAGCAAACGCCACGGACGTCGATGCGGTTACTCAATCGCTGCTCGCTCCGGCCAGGAAACTTTCAGTGGTCGACGATGAACTGTGGGCAATCTGTAATGGGCTGGATATCCGCGCCCTATTTTATAACCAAACTGCAATTATTGAGGCCGGATTCGCCGCACCGGAAACGATCGAGCAACTCGACGCCATCGCATCCCACTTTTCTCGGGCCTCGCCGGCGACGCCAAACCAACGTCTGCAAAGTCCCGTTGGCTTTCTGCCGGACAGCCGACGTTTGTGGGCTTGGGGGCCAGTCTTTGGAGCCAGTTTTTTCGATGAACAAACGAAGCAACTGACACTCACTTCAGCGCCCGCGGCAGCAGCGCTAAAGTGGATGGCCGGATATGGGCTGAGTTACGGAGCCGATAATTTGGCAGCGTTTCGTCAGGGCGATCAGTCGCTGCCGGGCAAAACGTTTCCGCTGCTGCCGGTCGAGGACGAAGCAACCGTCGGTAGGTACGTCGTAATGATGGACGGGCAATGGCGAGTCCGAGACATCAATACATTTGAGCAAAGGCGCGCTGATCTAAATCTTCCCGAAGTCAGTTTCGGCGTCTGCCCTTTACCGTTTGTCGATCGCGATCATGACGGGCAGCCCGACCCGCCCTCACGCAAAAACGCGGGTTGGGTCAATGGAAATTTCTTCGTCGTTCCCGCCGGGGCCAGATGTTCCGCCGGAGCATGGGAATTCGCAAAATTTTGGATCGGACAAAACCAATCCAACCAAGCTGATGTCGCCGCTCGATGGTATGCGAAAGGCGGTTGGATTCCGGTCACCGAAGACGTGGTTGAGTCCACCGTATACCAAAGTCACCTTAAGGAGAATCCTTTGATGGAAACCTTCGTGAGATTGGCCGGTAGTGTTAACCAGTACCCGATCCCTACCGTCTCTGGAGCGGCGATGCTCAAACGGGAAGTCGAAGAACTGACTTACGAAGCCATGATGAATGATCACCAACCAGCGGCGATCGACGGTTTGTTTCAGCAACGTACCGCTGAAATCCTACATAAGCTCAACGCGATCGAGGATTAGCCAACTTGAATCTGAGCGGTAAAATCTCGACCTACACGGCACTCATCTTCTGCAGCGGCATCTTCGCGCTGCCGATGTTGATGATGCTCAGCGGATCGTTGCAATCGCCGGAACAGCTTGCGCGCGATCCATTTTCGATTCCCGAGACGTTACGTTGGGGCAATTACGCGGATGCAATCAACGGGATGCCGATACTGATGTATCTTGGCAACACGCTTTTGTTGTGCGTCGGAAGTGTCATCGGCACCACGTTGTCATGCAGCTTGGTCGCTTATGGACTTTGTAAGATTGACTTCCGCGGCAGAAAACTTCTGATGATCTCTGTATTGGCGACGATGCTTTTGCCTTGGCAGATCATGATGGTCCCGCGTTTTGTTTTAATCAGCGAAGCCGGACTTTACAATTCGCTGTGGGCGATCATCGGCCCCACTTTTTTGGGTGACGCATTCTTCATTTTTCTTCTCAGGCAGTTCTTCGTTTCTATCCCCCAGCAACTTCTGGAAGCCGGCCGCGTCGACGGGCTGGGCCATTGGGGATTGTTCTGGCGAATCGTGCTGCCGTTGTCCTGGCCCGCGATCACGACAGTAGCCCTGTTTCAGTTCGTGCAGACGTGGAATG
>Ga0209831_1003067_pt1 | contig 14062 bp, 10 predicted proteins | sample Maine_Asex4_meta_FD_187451 | JGI IMG/M metagenome (GOLD analysis project Ga0209831, IMG submission 187451) | Marine algal microbial communities from Maine, USA - Maine_Asex4_metaG (SPAdes) (version 2) | ecosystem: Host-associated > Algae > Red algae > Unclassified | place: Maine, USA | collected...
GGGCGCCACATCGGTGGATCAGGACAACCAGGAAGAGATCCGCGCCGCCATGTGCGAGCTGTGGTCCGAGATTGTCGCCCGGAACGAGATCCATGATGACGATCTGATAAGCGTGATCGTCGCCGTGACCGACGATCTCCATTCGATGTTTGCCGGACAGGCCCTGCGGGAGGAATGCGGTCTTGACGATGTGCCGCTGCTTGGCACTGTTGACGCAGCAGTTGTGGGCGGCATGACGAAGACGTTGCGCGTGATGGCGCACGTCAACACCGACAAGACGCGTGGCGAGATCGCCCACGTGTACCTGCGCAATGCCGCAAACCTTCGGCCTGACCTGTCGTCAGAAGTGTAGCCCGTGACATCTGAAACCTCAGTGACGTCAACTCCCGATCCCGTCACGAAACAGGAGCCTGCGGCGGGTCAACACCGGGCCAACATCATCGGCACCGGCCTCGTCGGCGGCTCCATCGGTCTTGCTCTGCGCGAGCTTGGCTGGTTCGTCTCGGGCGAAGATCAGAATGCGGAGTACGCGTCCGATGCAGTTTCGGTTGGTGCGATTGACGCAATTGGGTTGGACGCAGCGGCCGATATCACGTTCGTGGCCGTGCCGGTGAACGCCGTGGCTGCTCAGGTTGAGCGGGCACTGGTCCGCACCACCGGCGTGGTCACCGACGTCGGGAGCGTCAAGGCATCCGTCGCCAACACCATCTCGGACTCACGCTTCGTGCCTGGCCACCCCATGGCAGGCAGCGAGCAGGATGGGGTCAAGGGTGCCCGTGCGGATCTGTTCCGTGGTGCCACGTGGGTGCTCACGCCGGGTGACCGCACTGCCGAACATGCCTACGTCCAGGTGGGCGCTGTCGTGCGCGAGCTCGGCGCTGAAGTGATCACGCTCGACGCATCTCAACACGACTCTGTCGTTGCCGTGGTCTCCCATGTCCCGCACCTGGTCGCAAGTGCGCTGATGAATCTCGCCGATAGTGCGCAAGCTGAGCATCAAATCGTCCTGCGTCTTGCTGCCGGCGGGTTTCGCGACATGACCAGAATCGCAGCCGGTCACCCTGGTATGTGGCTCGATATCTGCGATGCGAACTCCGGCGCCATCACCGAGATCTTGAACCAGTTGATCGAATCACTTGTTGAGGTTCGGGACATGGTGGGCGAGAAGGACCGCGACGCTATTGAGGCGCACCTTGTCAACGCCCGGGCTGCGCGAGTCAATCTGCCTTCAGGTATGCCCGCAGGCCTTGAGCTTGCCGAGGTGCGCGTCACCATTCCCGACCGGGCCGGCGAGCTCGCCCGTCTCACTACGCTTGCGCCTGAGATCAACATCTACGACTTTGAGATTGCTCACTCCGCTGAAGGCCACCGCGGTGTCGGCATCATGGTCGTGGCCCTGGAGACCGTCGAGAGTTTCGTTGCTCAACTCCGTGAAGCTGGCTATCGGCCGAGCTTCCGTCACCTCGCATGAGCGGCGACGCGCAGGTCGCGGACACCGCCGAACTTCCGACGCCACCGCTGGTGATCGCCATCGACGGTCCCGCTGGCTCAGGCAAGTCCACGATCGCCAAAGCGCTCAGCGACCGGGTGGGCATCGAGTACCTGGATACCGGCGCCATGTTTCGAGCGGTCACCCATTCGGTGCTCACCCAGGGCGTGGCCGTTGACGACGGGGATGCCGTGGCCGAGGTGGCGACGACAATCGAGCTTGAGATCGCTGATGGCAGGGTCACCGTGAACGGCGAAGACGCCACGGAGGCCATTCGGAGCGCGGAGGTAACTGCTCATGTCAGCGCAGTTTCGGCGCACCCAGCCGTGCGGGAAGAGATGCGTGAACGTCAGCGGAGGTGGGCCAGCTCTCTGGGCGGCGGAGTGATGGAAGGCCGCGATATTGGCACCGTCGTGTTCCCTGATGCGCCGCTGAAGATTTTCCTTACAGCATCGGTTGAAGAACGGGCCAGGCGTCGTGCTGTGCAGAGCGCACAGGACGTGGCTGAGGTCGAAGCTGACATTCGCCGTAGAGACACTGCTGACAGCTCACGGGAACACGCTCCGCTGAGTCAGGCCGACGATGCAATCCTTGTCGATACCACGAAGCTCGGCATCGAGGGTGTTGTTGATGCGATCGAGGCGCTCGTCAACCGTGTTCGTGGCACCAGGGCCGCTTGTGGCAATGACTTCGGCTGAGCCAGCAGAGAAGAAGGAGAGTCGTGAGACTCGCGTGGACGGTGGCCGCTACGGCAACATCGTTTTCGGTGCCCCGCTGAGCCGCAAGAGTCACTTTGTTCGACAGGTCGGTCGTGCAGGTGGTCGCGTTTTCGGACGCCCCTACTTCAAGCTCATCGTCCACAACAAGGAACGAATCCCAGAGACCGGAGCGGCGATTATTGCGCCGTCTCATCGCTCCAACCTGGACACGCCCCTTGTGGGCATGGCACTGGATCGCTGGATGCGTTTCATGGCCAAAGACTCGATGTTCAAGTCAGTGTTCTGGTCCAACTTCCTCGTGGCACTTGGCGGTTTCCCAGTCCGCCGAGGCAAGCTCGACCGACGGACATTGAACAACTCCTTCGAAGTTCTGGAGCGGGGCGAGGTGCTGGTGATCTTCCCGGAAGGCGCCCGCCAGAGCGGACCGCGTATCAAGCCGATCTTCGAGGGGGTTGCATGGGTAGCCGCCCGCAGTGGCCTGCCGGTCATCCCGCTGGGTATCGGTGGGTCAGAGGCTGCCCAGCCGATTGGTGTCAAGATTCCCCGCCCCCAGGCTGTCCACTTCGTGGTGGGCGAACCGCTGGCGCCGCCGCAACCGCTGCCCGGCAAGAAGCGCGTCTCGCGACAACAGCTCGATGGTTTCTCCGCTGAACTGCGCGAAGCGTTGCAGGCCGCCTTCGATGAAGCCCAGGCCAGTGCGGGAACGCCGAACGCCGCCTGGACCGACGAAGACGACCAACGCCGCGAACCCTGGGAAGATTAGAGCGGCGCGATTCCTGCGGCCTCGACTGTCGACTGTCGGTTGTCACGAGAGTGCAAACGGATTGGTCATATGTCCTGCGAGAGAAGTCATGTGAGTGCGGCGCCGCGGCGCCGCTCATTCGTTCTTCTTCGGCCCGCCCAGAGTGTCATATGTCGTGCGTAGGTTTGGACCTGACTCAACAACTTTGGAGGCAGGCGTGCAAGCGATTGACAAGAGGGCAGATGGCGCAGAGCTTGTGGCGTCGAGCCAAGCGATCTGGCTGAGCGTTGATGCGGAGACGCTGAGCGTTGATGCGGAGACACTTGATCAGGTCCCACTCGAACGGCTGGAAGCCGAGATTGCCGGGTTCGCTTCCAGGTTGGCCTCGGCCACGGCGCAATGGTTGGTGTGGATCGCTGCTTATGACCGCCGTGGGGGTTGGGCCTCCTGGGGCGTGAAGTCGTGTGCGCACTGGCTGAACTGGCAGTGCGGCTTGTCCCCGCGAGCAGCCCGGGAGCACGTGCAGGTCGCTCACACGATCGCTGGCTTCGATGAACTCCGGGCCGTGTTCATCGCAGGCGAGTTGTCGTACTCCAAGGTCCGAGCATTGTGCCGAGTAGTGGAGCTTGGGAACGAGTTCGAACTCGTGCGTTTGGCGAAGCAGACCACGGCTTCTCAGCTTGACCGGATCGTTGGGGAGATGCGTTGTGCGCAGGGTGCCCCGACGGATCCGGCCGACATATTGGCTGCACATCGCGTTGAGTGTCGGAACAACGGGGACGGCACGTCCACGATGATGATCACGGCAGCCACCGATGAGATTGCTTTCGCAACAAAGGCCGTTGGGAGCAGAACGGATGACATCATCGCCCGCAGGCAGCATGAGGGCGAATCGAATGCGGAGGTCATTGGGCGTCTGGGCGGAGTGGGTCGGATTCACGCCGACACTGCGCTTTCCATGATGGTGGGGAACGTTGACGCGAAGACTGGTACGGAAGCGACCGTGTTGGTTGTTGCTGACATCGATGCGTTGACCGGTCAGGACACGTCGGCTGAGTCAACAGTTGACAATCAGCGGGTTGACCCTGAGACCGTTCGTCGCCTTTGTTGTGACGGCTCTATCCAGACAGCGCTCACTGAAGGAAATGGTGCCGAAGTCGCTGTTGGCTCGACCCAGCGCATTGTGCCTCGCCGCATTCGGCGGTTGCTGGAACGACGTGACCACGGAATGTGTCAGTTTCCCGGGTGCGAGGCTGAGCGTCGGCTCCATGCCCACCATGTCAGGCATTGGGCAAACGGCGGACTCACGGATTTGACCAACCTTGTCCTTCTGTGTCATTTCCACCATCACGCCGTTCATGAGGGGGGCTGGAACATTCACTCCGCTGCAATGCAGTCTGGAAACACAGAATCTGTGCCGGCCGGCTGGGTGTTCACAGATCGCGCCGGTGTTGCTTACCACGTACCCACGCTGCGGCTGCCCACCAGCGATCCGCTTCCGTTGAATCCGGCACTTAGGAAGCTGACCTCCGGCCATTGGTCCAGTGCTGACATCCGAAGCGGCGCCGCGGCGCCGCTTGCCGGGCTGGGTGAACGGGCCGACATCAACTACATCGCTGACGTCATGGCCGGCTCGGTTGACGGTGGGTAAATCCAGGTAACTCCCAAGCGGGGGAGCCGGATCAGCCAGATGGGCTTGAGAGTGCGTAGAGAACATCTGATGCGTCGATCTGGCGATCGGCACTGACGCCGCCAGCGAGCGGGCCGCCAACGGTCAGTGACGCGAACCCGGTAAGGGCGCTCAGCATGCTGCGGAGTTGGCGCGGTGGCGGGAAGTACTCCTCCTCGTCGGTCACGCGGACCTCGGTTACGCCCGAGCCGGGGGCGAGGCGGGCGAGCACTTCGGCGACCAGCTCTTCGGGAGCGGAAGCGCCAGCGGTGACACCGACGACGCCGGAGATGTCTCCGGGTAGTTCTTCTGCATGGTTGACGCGGTAGACATTCGGGCAACCGAGTTCACGGGCGAGTTTCGCAAGGGCCTGAGTGTTTGAAGAGTTGGTCGAGCCAATGACGACGATGGCGTCGCAGCGGGGAGCGAGTTCAGTGATGGCCGATTGGCGGTTGGTGGTCGCAAAGCAAAGGTCCGAGCGACCAGGTAGCCACATTTCTGGAAAGCGATTCTTGGCTGCGTCAGCTACATCAGACCAATCGCGATGCGAAAGTGTGGTCTGAGCCAGCAGCGCAAGGGGTTCGGTGATGTCCGGCAGGGCGGCGACGTCTTCGACCGAATCGACTCGGTAGATATCGTCGGGCGCGACCGCCATGGTGCCGACGGCCTCTTCATGGCCTTCGTGGCCGACATAGATGATCCGGTATCCCTTGCCGGACCGAGTGCGCACCTCATGATGCACTTTCGTCACCAGAGGACAGACCGAATCGACGACGTATCCAACGCGTTCCTCAGCCGCTGCGACAACTTCGGGCGCTGAACCGTGGGCGCTCAACATCAGCGGGAAGCCGGGTGGTACTTCTGAGACGTCGTCCACAAACACCACGCCCATGTCCTGGAAGCGACGCACCACTTCCTGGTTGTGCACGATCTCGTGGTAGCAGTAGACCGGCGCCGGAAATGCTCGGACGAGGCAGGCAAGGGCCTTGATGGCCATCTCGACGCCGGCGCAGAATCCACGCGGGGCCGCGAGCAGAACTTCGGTAACCTGCGTCGCTCTGTAGGTTTGCGGCGTTGTGCTGTTTGTCACTTGGTCCACAGTCGGTTCATCCACACTGACAGGGTAGGAGCTGGCACCGCTGTCTGGGGTGCCGGAGCCATACACTTGGTGGGTGCCAGCGCCACGCGTAATCGACGTCACACCTGATTCCCCTGCCTTCGCGGCCGGAGTGGCCATTGGAGATAATGTCGTCGCGCTCAACGGCGTGATGCCGCGAGACGTGATCGAGTGGCAACAGTTGGTGGACGAGGGTGAGGTGGAGCTCGAGATCGAACGGGGCGGCATTGAGATGACCGTGCAGGTCACGAAGGCGCCCGGCCAGCCGCTGGGTGTCGAGGTGGATTCGGCATTGTTCGATCAGGTCCGCACGTGCGATAACCACTGTGATTTCTGCTTTATCTATCAACTGCCCAAGGGGCTGCGTAAGACGCTCTATTTGAAGGACGACGACTATCGCCTCTCGTTCCTCTACGGCAACTTCACCACTCTTACCCGGTTCACCGAAGCGGACCTCGAACGGGTCATCACCGAGCGTCTTTCGCCGCTGTACGTCAGCATCCACGCCACTGACCCGGACATTCGCACCGACATGTTGAAGAACCGGCGTGGGGCGATGAGCCTGCGCTGGTTACGCGCCATTCTGGACGAAGGCATTGAAGTACATGGCCAGGTTGTGGTCTGCCCGGGTTGGAACGACGGCGACGTGCTGGAGAACACCCTCGCAGGCGTCCTCGACGAGTACCCGGAACTCGACACGGTCGGCATCGTGCCGCTTGGTGTCAGTCAGTTCGCCCCCGAAGGGCGCCTCCGTCCTCATACGCTCGCTGAAGCGCAGCGGGTGGTGGACATTGTCGAAGAGTGGCAACAGATCTTTCTGGACCTCACCGGTCGGCGGCGAATCTTCGCTGCTGACGAGTACTACCTTCTTGCCGAGCGCCCCTTCCCCCAGCCAGAGAGCTACGAGGGATTCCCCATGCACGAGGACGGTATTGGCATGGCGCGCACGTTCGAAGCCGAGTTCAATGGCGAGACTGAATCTGCCACCGGTGTGCAGTCCGGCTTCTTCGCCTGGGTGGAGGGCGCTCCGGCGCAGGGCTATCGGGCGCAGCGAACCAACCCTTCGCCAGGGGCCACCGGAGGAGGGCACGGTGCAGAAAACACGCTCGGTGATCAGTCCATGGGTGCAGACGCAATGGCGCCGGCAAATCCAGCACCAGACACGAACTTCAGCCGTGACGTGATCGTAGGCACTGCTGCGACATCCAGCAGCGAAGCTGGCGCAGCTGTCAGGGTTTCCCTGAGTGCACGCAAGCCGGCCGCTGATGCGCCAATTGGTATTCTCACCGGCCCGCTTGGAGCCAGGGTGCTCGGCCCAATCATTGAGGGGCTCGACCGGTCCGACGTTCGGGTGATACCGGTTCCCAACGACTTCTTCGGGGGAAACGTGGGCGTGACGGGTCTGATGGTTGGCGAGGACATCGCCCGAGTGTTGAGCGCTGAACCGGTCGGGCATCGCTATTTGCTCCCCGATGTGTGCCTCTCGAACGGTACCTTTCTTGATGGAACCAGTCCCGATGATCTGCCTAGATCGGTCGAAGTGATCTCCACCGACGGGATCGCACTTCGCAACGCACTTGAGTTTCAGGCAATTGAGTCTCAGGCGCTCGGAACACCGCTGCACGCGTCAACAGGAGAAGCGACATGAGCGAAGAACTGACGACCGCACAGGGCGACGTGGACGGTCTCAAACCAGGTCTGCCAACAGTGGCCATCGTCGGGCGCCCGAATGTGGGTAAGTCGACCCTGATGAACCGCATCGTCGGTCGTCGCGTGGCGATTGTGGAAGAACGCCCCGGCGTGACTCGGGACCGCAAGGAAGTGCTGGCCGACTGGCGCGGTCGAGAGTTCATCCTCATCGATACCGGCGGCTGGATGATGCAGGGCGAGGAGCTTGACGACAAGGTCTCCCGTCAGAGTGAGCAGGCCATTCAGGATGCGGACATTGCGCTGTTCGTGGTGGATGGCATCTCCGGCATCACGGCCGAAGACGCTGCCGTATCTGAGCTGTTGCGCAAGCGCAAAGGACCAACGCTCCTCGTGGCGAACAAGATCGATGCCGATGTGCACGAAGCGGGCATCTGGGAATTGCTGTCGCTGGGGATGGGTGATCCGCATCCGACGAGCGCCGTGCACGGACGAGGTGTGGCCGACCTGCTCGACGTCATCTACGAGACGTTGCCCGACGAGGATGAGGAGAGCCCAGCGTCCGTGAACGCGAACGAGGATTCGTACATCTCGATATCGCTTGTCGGGCGTCCCAACGTCGGCAAGTCCACGCTCTTCAACCGGCTGGTCGGCGACGAACGATCCATCGTGCACGACGCACCGGGTACCACGCGCGACGCAATCGACACCATTGTCGAAACCGAACTCGGCATGGTCCGCTTTGTGGATACCGCAGGCATGCGCCGCAAGGCTCGCATCGATGAGGACACGGAGTACTACTCGTTCGTCCGCGCACTCAACGCAGTGGATGGGTCCGACATCGCGCTGCTGGTTATCGATGCGACGCAGGGCGTGACGCACCAGGACCAACGCCTGGCCGAACGCATCGACGCGGCTGGCTGTCCAATCGTGGTGATCCTCAACAAGTGGGAACTCCTCAACGCTGAGGACCGTGCGGACATGAACTACCAGGTTGATCAGAAGCTGCACTTCCTTGGCGAGTCACCCCGCCTGAAGATCTCAGCGCTGTCGGGAAAGAACGTCGCCCGTCTGTTGCCGATGCTTTCCCAAACGATCGACGAGTACCAGCGCCGGGTTCCCACCCGTCAGGTGAACAAGGTCATTCGTGCGGCTCAGCAGTCACAGCCGGCGCCGGGTGGCGCTCGGGTGCTCTATGCAACACAGGGTGCGACCGATCCGCCCACGTTCACGCTGTTCGCCAATCGCAAACTCCCGGCCACATACCTTCGGTACCTGGAACGCAGTCTGCGCGAGGCCTTTGACCTCGGCTCCGTGCCGGTGAAGCTACGCGTCCGCCGTCGCGGCGAGTAACTCGGCCCCTGTTGTGAACGAGAGCGTGCAAGCAGTCAAGCTGCTCGGCGTGCCCTACGACGGGCACTCGTCGTTTCTGCGCGGTCCCGCAGCTGCTCCGGTGGCGGTACGCGATGCACTCCACTGCGGTTCCGCGAACTACACCACAGAACTCGGCTGCGACGTCGAGCATGCGTTTACTGACCTGGGCGATCTGTCCCTGCCCCAGGAGCCGGAGGCAGTTGACGAGGTGCTGGCGCAGATCACCTCGGCGGCCTCAGACGCCCTGGCTGACGGTTCTCGTCTCCTGTCCATCGGCGGCGACCATATGGTCACCTGGCCGCTGGTTCGAGCCGCGGCTGGTTCCCTGGGCAGCGACGAAGATAATCAGAGGGCTCAAACGTCTGAGCAGGGACTCACCATCGTCCATTTCGATGCCCATCCTGATCTGTACGACGAACTCGACGGTGACCGGTATTCGCACGCGTGCCCGTTCGCTCGGATCATGGAAGAGGGTCTGGCCACCAGACTCGTGCAGTTCGGCATTCGTACCATCACGGCTCATCAGCGGGAGCAGGCGGAGCGATTTGGCGTTGAAGTCGTGGAGATGCGTGCCTGGGATGGCCACTTGTCGGTTGTGCCACCAATCGTCGGGCCCGTGTACGTGTCCATCGATATCGATGCGCTCGACCCGGCGTTCGCCCCCGGAATCTCCCACTATGAACCTGGCGGGATGACCAGTCGACAGCTGATCAACTGCATCCACCAGATTGACGCCGCCGAGTGCACCGTCATCGCTGCGGACCTGGTGGAGGTCAATCCGCACCGCGACATCAACGACATGACAGCCATGGTCGGCGCCAAAATCGTTCGCGAACTCCTCGGCCTGCTGCTCAACTGACCGGTTGGCGAGAGCACATGACGGACCACCAGCAGTTGCTGCAAACGCTTCTCGCCGATACAGAACGCGAGTTGACAGAGATTGCGGCTTTGCCGGAGGTGGAACGCTGGCCAAAGCTGTTACTGCTGGCTCTTGAGAGGGAACAGATTGCCGCTGTTGCCTACTCCGAGGATCTTGTGGCCGAGCGGATTGCGACGCTGCCGGTTGGCGAAGACTGTCGTGAGGTTGTCAGCCGGATTGTCAAGTGGACGCATCGTGACGAAGCGCCGGATTGTCAAGTGGACGCATCGTGACGAAGCGCTTCACGCGCAGTATCTGCGTGGCCTGTTGCTGCAGAGCCTGCCGGATGTCAGCGCCGCCCAGAAAGCGCTCCCAGCTGCATCAATTGTTGCCCGCCAGGTTGTCGGCACCGTCTCCGGCTGGGTGTCCGCCGTCAGTCATCACCACAACGCCGAGGCGTGGGGGTTGCGGCGAATGGTCTCGGTCTCGGCAATCAGGCTGGGGCAGATTGCCGGTCGTATTCCCGACGGTCTGGCCTCGGAGCTGAACTATCAGGGCTTCCGTCGCTTTTGTCTGCTGAACGTGGTGCTCGAAGAGACGGCCGTGCTGTCCTATGAGCGCATACTCGCACGGAAATTGCACGAGTGGGGTGCAACCGATGTGGCACTCATCGATACGCCAATGCTCTATGACCGTTTTTTCGCCAACCGTTCTGTGGCCGAGGTTGCCGACTACTTCGGGTTCAACTCACCGCTGTATCGAATTGTCGATGCGGAAGACGACAGCCGCAAGATTGACTTCGAGCGCGGACTGGTCTCCACCCGCATCTCCGGCACGTGGGCTGACGCGTCCGTGCGGATCGTGTTGTCCAAACTGCGAGGCGACCCAACTGAACTGGCGCATCTTTCGCTGGCCAGTTTCAGCGGCATCGGTTCACGCACCGATGAACATCTGCACACCGATCGGCTGGTTGACCATTGGACGGCCGCGCTCATGGCTCTCGACGTGGCCCCACCCGACTTCGCCGTGGTGGACGCGTGGGCTCCGGTCGGCGATGGTCCGCTCGGCGTGATGGGTTGCAACAAGCCGAACAGCGTCCGACGCTTCTATGCCGGCGCCGACCCATTCAGCGTCGACGCAGCTGTGTTCGCCGACATGGGATTTACCGAACCAAAGGCGGCCGCGTTTGTTCGTCTTGCCGACCAGTGGTTTGGTGCCTCATCGAAGCCGGGCCAGGTGGTTGGTGAGCCGGGCCCATTGGAAGGATTCCGCGCCCCACAGGGCAGTCTGTGGTTCCGGTTCGTGTCCGCTGCGGCCGCACCGATCTACTTCCACCTGTCGGGTCGCGGTCGGTGGTTCGTTCCAGCTATGGATACCGACGCGTTCCCGCCCATCGACAATCCGGGCCCAATCGTGCGCACTGTTCGCTGGGCTGCTCAACGGGTTTTCGGACTGCACCCACCCAATCAGTAGACGTGCTGCGGCGGTCCCTCAGCCGAGGTGCGTCGTGCCCGCTCGCCGTTGGCGCCTTTCGTGAGGCCGAGGTGATTGACGAGCGTCTTCACCGCCGTGGTCCATCGCCGTGGCACGAAAAAGCCACTGAACGTGGTGAACCTGGTCACTTGAACTGGACGAATCGGACATGGGACAGCCAGTTTCGCGCATATTCGGTGTCTGGATGCCGACATCAACCGACACGGAGCCGGAGGGGAGGGGTACTATGGCCGGGTTATGCAGACCGTTGTGTTGGCGCTTGTTGCCATTGTCTGCGCCGCCGCGGCCTTCGTTTGGGGGCGCTCAGCGCGATTGCGACTCAAGATGGTTCGCCATGTTGAGACGCAGAGCCTTGACCCCCACGCAGATTCGCGCGACGCGTTCGTTGCGCTCGAGCTGACGCGCGCCGGGTTCAAGAAGGACTCCCACAACGTTCTTATCTATGCATCACTCGCGGTTGTCTTCGCAGTGCTGGCAGCGACCAATTCCATTCGCTGGACCACGCTGTCGCTCATCGTGTTGGTTCCGGCGTTCATCGCCATTTCGTGGAACGGTGCGAACAAGAAGGAAGTGCGCCTCGCTGAGGAACGCTACGAAATTGAAAAGCGGGCAGAAGAGACGCTCGCCCAGGAACAGCTCGCTCCCCGTGAGTGGGCAAGCCGCCTGGCTCCGGACCAGCTTCCGGACTTCAACGGTTTCGAGGTTGGCCGCGTGTACCAGGCCGGTTCGGGTCTCATGGCCGGCGACTTCTTCGATGTGTACCGCGTTGCCCCGAACCGGGTTGCTGCCGTCGTCGGCGACGTGGCCGGCAAGGGCATCTCCGCGTCCATTACCGCTTTCCAGGCCAAGTACCTGTTGCGTGTATTCCTGCGTCAGTTCCGTGACCCGGCGCAGGCGCTCGAAGAACTTAACGCCCAGATGTCCAGCGAAGCAGGCGAAGAATTCATCTCCCTGGTGGTTGTCGTGTTCGACACCGACGCTGGCACGCTGCGCTACGCCAGCGCCGGACATCCCGCTGCGTGGCTCTGGCATCAACGTGAGGTGCAGCCGCTCAGCTTCACAGGGCCGCTGCTCATGCTGTCGAAACACTCGTCGTACTACAGCCTCGAAATGAAGTTGGACATGGACGATATGGTCCTCATGTACACCGACGGCCTCGCAGAAGTGCGCAAGGGCGACGAGCTGTTCGGCGAAGATCGCATCGCCATGCTCCTGAAGCGTGATCCGACCATCGCTCCTGACGTTCTCTGCAAGACCATGTTGGAAGCCGCCCGAGATTTCTCGGACGGTCCCATCGGCGACGACGTGGCCATCCTGGCCATTCGCCGCGCCTAGGCTGCGGCGAACTTCTCCCCGCTCCGATGCCGGAATGCACCAGCTGCGACCGTTACTTCGCGCCCAACGCCGTGCTTCTCGATGGCACATGCCCGAAGTGCGGAGACCAGGTCACAGCCGCGACACCCACCCGGGAGCAAGTCAGGATTCCCTGGCATTTTTGGCTGGTTCTGGCCGGGGTTGTCGGCTACCTCGGGTGGCGGGTTGTTCAGTTCCTGATCTGGATCATTGAGAACAGCTTTTGACGTCGGTTGCGCTACCCTGACCTGCTCACGGGCTGTGGCTCAGTTTGGTAGAGCGTCCGGCTGGGGGTCGGAAGGTCGAAGGTTCAAATCCTTTCAGCCCGACGTATTGCGTCAATCCTGATGGAGCGCCGTCAACTGCAGGTTGCCGGGTGCGGACGTGGAAGCATTCGAAGATCCTCCGTCTTCGAACCCCGTCCGAACACGAGAATGGGTTCAGCGGCAAAGGTGATTTGGGACGGCCCACCAACGAGAACGTGGCACCGGCCACACCAGGTGTCACGCCGAGGTTGGGCGAGTTTGCCAATCCGCTCAAGAACGCCGGGCATGGGCCGATGTACCCGATGTGGATGCATTAGGCAGTAATACTCAGCGAGCGGTTGGCCCGGCACCAGCCTTGAGCGGAGCGGGCTTGGAAGCGTCCATGGTCGGTGTGAGCGCCGACGAGCGCCCATCCTTTGATGATTCGGTCACACTTGCGGCGCAAATGACTGGCTCACCAATGGCCGCCATCACCATTCTCGACGATCAGTACCAGTGGTTCAAAGCGAAAGTTGGGCTCGAACCCTCCCGAACGAGGAGGGACGTCGCGTTCTGCCGTTTCACCGTGCAAGGTGACTCCGTCATGGTCGTCGCGGATGCCCACGCAGATGAAAGGTTCGTGGAAAACCCGTTGGTCACCGCGTCGCCGAACATCCGGGCCTATGCCGGGATGCCATTGATCACGGCCGGAGGAGAACGCCTTGGCGCGATCTGTGTGCTCGACACGCAACCGCGAACGTTCACCGAACGTGACACCGCTGTGCTGGAGCTTCTCGCGAAGCAGGTGCTCAGCCAACTCCAGTTGGAGAAGCTGATCCGTTCGCAGGCAGAGGACATTTTTGAGCTTGAGGCGGCTCGCGCTGAGCTTCGCTACATGGCAATGCATGATGAGCTCACTGGCATGCGCAACCGTCGCGGCGTGATCGCAGCGATCGAAGAGCAAATAGGTGAGCCCCACAGGGGAACATCTCGTCTCACAGGCCAGAAAGCCAGTGTGCTGTTCCTCGATCTCGACAACTTCAAGTCGCTGAACGACACTCTTGGTCACGAGGTCGGCGATCAGGTTCTCGTTGATGTGGCGAAACGCATCCAGAAGAGCGTCGGCCCGGCTCCGGTTGTCGGCCGTTTCGGCGGGGACGAGTTCGTCGTCCTTGTCTTTGGGCAGTCGCAACTGGTTGCTTTGCAAATGGCAGAGGCACTACTTCGTGCTGTGGAGCAACCCATACGGCTTGCGTCCGGCGCCGTCGAGATTGAAGCAAGTGTCGGGTTGGCTCATCAGGTCAGCGGCGACACAAAGACCCTGGTTGAGCTCATTGATCGCGCCGACGAGGCA
>Ga0209831_1003068_pt1 | contig 14061 bp, 11 predicted proteins | sample Maine_Asex4_meta_FD_187451 | JGI IMG/M metagenome (GOLD analysis project Ga0209831, IMG submission 187451) | Marine algal microbial communities from Maine, USA - Maine_Asex4_metaG (SPAdes) (version 2) | ecosystem: Host-associated > Algae > Red algae > Unclassified | place: Maine, USA | collected...
AGGCTCTTTCTATGTGCTGGTCTTCGGGCGTTAAGTCATCGCCTGTAGCGTCCAAGTGCTCGTTCATTAATAAATTATTTTGCTAGTCTTAGCAGCAAAATTACGGATTTCTAAAATAGAAATTCCAAAAGTGAAAATAGAAATACTAAAAGGGCCATTCATATCTAGATGTTGCATAATGTATTCATGAAGAGTATTAAATAAGGAATGAACCCTTACCTATCCACCCAGTCCTCAGCCACCCAACTCTCCACATTTCGTTCTTCTTTAGAAAAATTAATACCCACTAGCACAACTTTTTTAGGAGAATTTTTATAAGCATGAGCATACTCCCTCGATTTAATTTGAGCAATCGCATTCTCCGCTGTTTCATCTAACTTAAATTCCATCAAGTATAAAAAATCGGTAGTACTTGCCAATAAATCCAATCGACCTTTATGCTTTGTAATTTCTGTTTGAACAGATAAATTCAAGAAAGCACAAATTAAATAAACTATCGTTTGAAAGTAGCCTTCCCAAGCAGCGAAATTCTTATCCTCATCTTTCGGTGTGGGCTGTTTTTTGCTTTTTGGCAATAAGTGATAGGAGACATCTGATAATAAAATTTCTAATTGTTTAACAAATTCTTCGACCTGCCCTTTCCCAAGTGCTCTTTGCATTTTTATTAAAGCATTGCCGACAATAGTACTTGATTGGTAAGTAAAAGCCTCTAGCAAATTATGCACAAAAGAACGTCGAACTTCTTCATTTGGATAGCCTAGTTGGTAGAAATGATCGTATTCCTCTCGATAAGTACTTTTAATCGTTAGGTAGCCTGTTTGAAATAATAAACCGTGAATATCTAAATGTTTAATTGTAAATTTATCGAAAAATGTCTCTGGTACTTCTTTGCTTTCTAGTTCCTTTAAGCCCACTTGATTATCTCTTATGATATTGACTAGAAAAGTAGGGGTGCCTGTTGCAAACCAAAAGTTGCCGAAGCGACTATTACTGAAAAAATTTAGTAAAGAGAATGGATTATATAAAAAGGTCTTACCGTCATAAGAATAGCCATCATACCAAAGCTTAACGCCTGCTAATAATTTTGTTTCTGGCATGACTAATTCCTTTGCCGAATGTTGAATATATTCCTTAAAATTATTTAGTAGTTCTTCTTGGGTAATACCGACCAAATCTATACCTAAAGGAGCAATGGTTAAATCTGTTAAATTATTTAAGTCAGAAAAAATAGAGACCTTAGAAAATTTGGATACCCCTGTAACGAATAAAAATCGCAAATGTCCTTTTTCTTCTAAATCCTTTAAAGGCGAAAAGAATTTTCTCAATATTTTTCGATTGGCATTTGCCTTTGTCTTTTCGGTCAAAAAATCTATAATAGGTTTATCGTATTCATCGACAAGAAAAATTACTGGCCCTTTTTTTTTTGCTATTTTTTTGACTAATTGTTCTACTTGGTCCATCAAGTTTTTTGCAGTAATTTTTGTATTGAATTCTTGACCAATCTGCTTTATTTGTCTTTTGAGGCTGTCTTGTAAGTGGCTTGGTTCTGTTTCTATCTTAGCAAAATTAAATTGTAAAACAGGGTATTGTTTCCAATCATAATCCGTTTGTTCTGCGATATATAATCCTTTAAATAAATCTTTATTCCCTTTAAAGATTTCTTTGATGGTAGAAAGTAATAAGGATTTACCAAAACGCCTCGGACGAGATAAAAAATAGAGACTCCCTTGGCTAATTAACTCAAAAATTTGCCGAGTTTTATCTACATACAAATAATCATTTTCTATGATATTTTTAAATCCTTGTAAGCCGATTGGTAGTTTTTTCATCTTTCAAATATAGCTATTTTCTTGCAATTACATCCACTAAAAGATTCTTCTTTTGTAAGAAGCTCAAGGCGTCTAAATATATGGCAATCGCACGTAAACTATGTTAGAAGAACTTTGATTAAATATTCATCATCCCAACCTGCCTTTTTCCTTTTGCATTTGACCCCTTTTTTAACAGAGGTCTCATTCTTTAATTTGTTTAAGGCAATCCTCCTGAGAGTGGATAAATTTTCATCTCCATGCCCCATTCGGACTCTGTTTTTGTCCTCTGCAAAGGCTACGTCTAATATCCAGTGTAGTTCTGTCTCTACTCCCCAATGCCTTCTGATCGTATGATTTAAGCGTTCTGCATCTTTGTCTAAACTACTGATGTAGAATCGCTTATCAGTAGATTCTTTTCCCTCCTTCTTTCCATTCTTATAGTAGGTATAAGATTCTATTTTTACAATTGTTGTTAAATCCTTCCACTTATTATGCTCTTTAGGACTTAGCCAGTCCGCTGCTTCTACTACATAACACTTTCTCTGTTCTACCCGTCCATGTCCTACATCGAGTTCTACATCTATAGCTGCTTTTTTACTTGCCCCTAGTTGCTCAAAAGATTGCTCTACTTCTTTTAATAGATTTCCTTGATTGCCTTTTAAGGCTAATACATAATCTGCTTCTTTTTCTCTTATCTTTTTAGCTATCTCTTTTTGTGTCCCCATGGCATCTATAGTCACTATACTATCTTTTACTTCTACTAAATCTAGCAATTTGGGTATTGCTGTAATTTCGTTGGACTTCTCAGATACTTTTAGCTGACCTAGTACTAAATTATTAGCAGTAGACCAAGCACTCACCATATGTATAGCTCCTTTTCCACTTTCTGTATCATAGGAATTCCTTATCTTTTTCCCATCTATATTAATTATGTCTTTTCCGAAAACTGAACATAAACTCTTGACCCACAATATAAAACACTCGCTAAATTCCGCTGGATTAAGCATACTAAATACTCTTCCAAAAGTATCATGCGAAGGAATCCCGTTTGGTAATTCAAAGTAGTCTTTTAAAAATGATTCATTACTTATTCCATATTCTTCTATCTCTGTCCACTCATCTGCTCCGCATATTACCGCTAATATTGCTATTCCTATTATATCTATTAAATTATGCCGACATAAATGGCGGCTACGAAAATCTTTTATCTCGCTAAAGTATTCTAGTAAACTCGTTTGAATTAAGGTCGATTCCATAGTGAAAATTTATAAAAGAAAAAGTCCTCAATTTAGCTCCTTTTTTTCTAACATTGTTTTCGTGCGATTGCCATAGTCTAAATACGCTACTAAGTAAGGACAAAAAGAATTTCCATATTTTACTCGTTCCATTTAGGTAATAAGAAAGCGGAGGCGGTGGAGGTTCGGTGAGTTTTTGTAGTGGGGTAGAGTTTTTTTGAGAGACAGCGATTTAAATATTGGTTTTGGAAAACCAATATTTAAATTGCTGTCTCTCAAAAAAAATATTTTCTACTAATTAAAACCTACAAACTAGAGGTTTTCGCTTTCTTAGCACCAAGTTTTCCCTTCTTACAACTCTTAGCACAATTAGCAGGATTGCAATTTTTCTTAGCAGGTGCATCCGTAGAGACTTCACTACCATAAGTGTTAGCTGTCGCTACAGAAGTAGCGACTAATTTAGCACGTACCTCTGGACTTGCATTTTGGTAGGCAGTAAAAGCTTTTGAACATTCTGCTGGGTCACAATCTGGATTGTCTGCACAGATTTTTGCACATTCCTCTGGTGTGCAATTAGGATTGCCAGCAAATGCTTTGGCACAGCAAGCGGTGATTGCATCAGCAATTGTCTCGGTTGTTTCTGTACTATTCAGGTTAAATAAGTTAGCTATCGAAGAAAAAGAAGAACTGCATTTCTTCGCACTTTTTTTACAAGCAGCAGGATTGCACTTTTTCGATTGCGCTTGAAGCCCTGAAAAGCTTAAGGTTAAGACAAATAGTAGTAAACAAGATTTTAAGCAAATTTTCATTTGAGAAAAATTAAAGTTTCACTCGGAGTCGCCGAGTTACCGATAAGATAAGAATAAACGGACTTTAGCTTATGGTCTTTAGTAAATCGTTGAAGACTGCCACTAAAGACCAAAGACTAATAGCCAAAGACCAAATAAACAGTCAGATGATTAATCTATTACAAAATTAGTGCAAACAAATACACTTTGCTGTGACTCGCTTGTGATCCACTTGTTAAAAACCTGTTATTTGAGAATAGTACCCGCTATTTTTGGTTTATTTTGTAGGAAGCGCTTAATATTTCGTCCAAAACTAAAGTCATGGGAACATTTCAATGGAATCATATTCGTTTTATTATTATTGCCTCAACGATAGCGATGATTGCGCTTATTTCCTTGCAAGCCAAATGGCTATTTCATTCCAAAAAATTGATTGAGGAACAATTCAATCAAAAGGTGTCTATGGCGATGTGTACGACCGTAGCCGACTTAGGAGAGCGACCAAATAGTTGTAGTCCTGCTCCTACTGTAGGAAACACAATACCTCTTTTTCCTACTGCTACCGAACAAGTAAGCGTACCTATTACGGAAGCTGCCGTACGTGCGGCACTAAATAGGAATTTACAACTATTTGATTTGCCTTTAGATTATGAATTGAGTGTTCAAGAAAAAGAAACTAGTTGCTTGGAAGAAAACTCGCCCGGTTGTTGCTCCATGATGGCAGTTTCTGGTTTTGAGAACCATTTAATGGTGATTAATTTTCCAAGCCAAACCAAATATTTCTTAGGTAGAATGGGACTGATGATAGGTTCTTCTATTTTAATCCTTCTCTTTATTACGAGTATCTTATGGTTGGCTAGTCATTATTTGATACAACAAAAAAGAATTAGTGAACACAATAAAGATTTCTTTAATAATATGGCGCATGAATTTAGAACACCACTTACCAATATTAAATTAGCTACTCGTTTATTAGTAAAGAAAGAAGATAGGCTAGGAAACAATGCCTATTTGAATATTGTGAATAAGGAAACAACAAATTTAACGCATCAGGTAGAAAGAGTTTTGCATTTGTCAAACTTACAAAAAGGGGCTTATGAATTAAGGAAAGAGGCAGTTTATATAGGTCAACTACTACAAGAGGTAGTAGTAGAAATGGAAATACAATTGCAAGAAAAACAAGCTAATATACAATTAGACATTCCCACAAACATAGTCATTCAAGGAGATGCCTTTCATCTTAAAAATGCCTTTAGAAACTTAATAGACAACACCTTGAAATATTGTTTACTTACGCCGAGTATTCATATTAAGATACAAACAAAAGGACAAGGAATTTTGCTTTTATTTGAAGACAATGGTATTGGCATTTCAAAAGCCAATCAAGCAGTTATTTTTGATAATTTTCAAAGAGTCGGAACAGGCGATGTACATACACAGAAGGGTTTTGGCATTGGCTTGGCTTATGTAAAAAAAGTGGTGGAATTACACCAAGGTTTTATAAAGGTTTTTAGTGAATTAAACAAAGGAAGTCAATTTACCCTATATCTCCCGTCTGGTAAATAACCCGCAATTCGTAAACCCGCAACCCATATACCCATGAAAGAAAATATTTTGATAGTAGAAGATGATTTACACCTTGGCTTTTTATTGATGGATTTTTTAGAAGGCGAAGGTTTTAGTGTAAAACTATGCCGAGATGGAGAAAGTGGCTTCAAACAAATAAAAAGTAATCCCTATAATGTTTGCATATTAGACTTAATGTTACCTAAAATGGATGGTTTTGACTTGGCGAAAAGAATTAAATTGACCACTCCTCAAACCCCTTTTCTTTTCTTAACTGCTCGCTCTCTTAAAGAAGATAAGCTGAAAGGCTATGCTTTGGGCGCAGAGGATTTTATTAGTAAACCCTTTGACGAAGAAGAACTATTGTGCAAATTAAAAGTAATTTTGCGAAAAAATGATTTAAAGACTTCACAAACAGCTTGTCTCACCCAATTCCAATTAGGGCAGTATTTTTTTGACTATGAAAAGCAAGCTTTAGTTTTTCAAGACAATGTAAAAAGATTAACTGAAAAAGAAAATGAAGTGCTTCGCCTACTTTGTCTACACCGAAATCAAATATTAAAAAGAGCGGACGCTGTAGAACAAATTTATGGTAAAAAGGATTATTTCTTAGGTAGGAGCTTTGATGTTTTTATTTCCAAGATTCGGAAAATGCTGCAACACGACCCGAATATTACTATTGAGAATGTTTTTAGAGTGGGCTTTATTTTGAAGGTTAAGGAATGAGCAATCCGCTAACGCCCTACTGGCTGCGTCCCACTAGCCACGTCCCACTTGTCATTTCGTAGGAAATCTACTAACGCCTCACTTGCCACGTCCCACTCGCCGCGTCCCATTTGTCATTTCGTAGGAAATCTACTAACGCCTTATTTGTCATGCCCTAAATGACAAGTGGGACGTGGCTAATAAGGCGTTAGTGGATTTCCTGCGGAATTACAAGCGTAATATTTCCTGTTTTTAAACGTCACCTATCATTCGTACTTTTTATCCAGTTTATACGTTATTGGATTAATCCTTGCCATAAAGAGTATGAGTAGTTATCAACTCCATTAAGGGCATACAACAATTCCTTTAAATAAACGTAATTTAGCGGAGCGAAAGGAAGATATAGAACCACTTTATTAAAATAACTTGATACCAAGGCAATCTCCTAAAAAGCCTTTTTTATTATTTAGGAGTTTATTTGTTCAATACTTTGGTTAGAACAGCAAAATAAGCTGGATGCCCAATAAACAAATAAACCCATAAACAAATAAACAAAAGGTTGGTTTTAATGCGATTGCCATGATTTGACACCACTATATGCAATTTTTATTTCCTAGTTTTTTGTGGGCTTTATTGGGATTAGCCATACCCATTATTATACACTTGTTTTATTTTCGACGATTTAAAAAGGTTTATTTTACCAATGTTAAATTTCTGAAAGAGGTAAAAGAGGAAACGAGTGCTCGGTCCCGATTAAGAAATTTACTAACGCTATTAATGCGTTTACTAGCGATGGCAGCATTAGTAATGGCATTTGCCCAACCCTTCCTACCCGTAGATACAGAAGTGAAAAAAGGAAGGAAAACGGTCAGTTTGTTTGTTGATAACTCCTTTAGTATGAGTGCATTAAGTGCAGAAGTGCCTTTGATGGAAAAAGCGAAAGAAAGAGCTAGAGGCATCATTAGTGCTTATAATGAAGAAGATGAATTTCAATTATTGACCAACGATTTTGAAGGCAGACATCAACGGGTTGTGAGTAAAGAGGATGCTTTATCATTGGTAGATGAAATAAAAGTGAGCCCTTCTGTTCGAATGTTATCGAATGTGCTAGGTAGACAAAAACAGGTCTTTAATTCGGCAGGTAATGAGCATAATGTTTCCTATCTTATCTCCGATTTTCAGAAAAACATTACGGATATAGAAAACTATACAGATACAACGATTGCGGTCAATTTTGTACCCTTACAATCTGTACAAGAAAAAAATATCAGTGTCGATACTTGTTGGTTTGATGCGCCTGTGCAAATGGTGAATCAGACCAATAGACTTATTATTAGGGTGAAAAACCATAGCAATGAGGATGCGAATAATCTACGATTGTCTTTAAAATACGATGGACAAGAAAAACCAGTTGGAACGCTTTCCATTGCTGCGGGTGCGGCGATTACAGATACCGTGAATATTACCATACAGCGTACTGGTTGGCATGAAGCGCAGTTGTCTATAACGGATTATCCTGTTCAATTTGATGATCATTATTTTTTCGCTTTTAATGTGGCGGAGAAAATTGATGTGTTAGCCATCAATGAAAATTCAGCTAATAAATATTTAAATGCTGCTTTTAAAGGGGCGGAGTATTTTAGAATAACGAATCAACAAAGTAATAAGCTGGACTATTCTAAATTCTCTGGGTATAAGATGATAGTCTTAAATAGTCTAAATTCAATCTCCTCAGGACTAGCCTTTGAATTGAATCAATATGTAAAAAATGGCGGTAATCTGCTAGTGTTCCCAGGAGTGAATGCAAATATTGAAACATATAAGGGGTTTCTGCGAGCTTTTGAGGCCAACCAATATGTGCAATTAGTAAAAGAAGAGAAAGCAGTTGGCTCTGTTAATTATGAAGAATTTATTTTTAAAGATGTTTATGAAAATAGGCGGGCAAATTTACAATTACCCGTTACCCAAGCTAATTATAAACTGACAAACTTTGGAAAAAGTAGAGAGGAAAAACTATTAGCCTATAGAGACGGAAGCACTTTTTTAGGGAAATATAGTTTCGATAAAGGGAATTTATACCTTTGCGCTGCGCCGCTCCAAGAAGATTACAGTAATTTGGTGAAAAACGGAGAAATCTTTGTTCCGATGCTTTATAAAATGGCTATTTCTTCCGCAAAGTCGCAACGAATCGCTTATACCATAGGAAAAGATGAATATTTGGAAGCGGATAATCGTATCACGGATTCCGAAACTGTTTATAAACTAAAAGGGGCAGCTGAAGAATTTATTCCAGAACAAACAAAGGTGGGGCCTAAAGTAATACTTGGGGTGTATGATCAAGTAAAACAAGCAGGCTTTTATGATTTGTCGCTAAAAGCAGGGGAGGTTCTCTCCAAGTACGCTTTTAATTATGATCGGAAAGAATCTCAATTGGAGTATTGGAATGAAGCAGATTTGAAAGCTAGGGCAGGGGAGCAAGTTACCGTTTTGACTTCCAATGAAGATACAGATTATGAGCAATTAATTGGCCAAAGAAGTCAAGGTATTCCACTTTGGCGATGGTGTGTAATTGCTGTTTTAGTCTTTTTATTGATAGAAGGTTTGTTACTACGTTTTTGGAAAGTCTAAATAGAGAGCAGAGAAGCGAGAAAAGAGAGCAGAGACTAGATTCGTGCTTAATTGGGCAGATAATTTCCTATTTTTGCCTTTTTTCCAATCGTTAACCAACCTAAGATGAAACTCAATTTAGATGTAGGGGTCGCAAGTAAACAAGAATGGATAGCTGCGGTAATGAATGATTTTGATGCTTTTTTGCAAGATCATGCAGACTGTGAAAGAAAAGCTTCTGCGATGGCGATGAGCTTTGTGGCTAAATATCCAGATAGAGTGGCCATTATTCCCGAATTGATAGAAACAGCAGTAGAAGAATTAGAGCATTTCCAACAAGTTTATCAATTGATGGAACAAAGAGGCGTGAAATTACCAGCTTCTATGGGCGGAGATCCTTATGTACAAAAGCTCATTAAAATGTGTCATTCCGGTAGAAATGAGCGGTTCATGGATCGGTTGTTAATTGCCTCTGTTCTGGAAACTAGAGGAGCAGAGCGATTTAAAATGGTGGCGGATGCTTTAGAAGAGAAAGAGTTAAAAAAATTCTATAAAATGCTATGGGTCTCAGAGGCCAAGCATGGGCATATTTTTGTAAAAATGGCAATGAATTATTTCGATAAAAAAACTGTTTTTGATCGCCTACATTGGTGGATTGATAGAGAAGCGGAAGTGCTTGATAATTTAGAGATTAGACCAGCTTTGCATTAACTTTTAATAGAAGTCACAGCACCTGTCCGAAGTCAGACTTATGACGTGTTCAACGCATAGCAGGTCTGACTGCTGACAGTCCCCGAAGTGGACGATCTGACCACTGATTACTCTTCCTGATATTTTTGGCAATAAAATTGTTGGAATAAAGTAGGAAACGTTTTAATTACATCCTTCAATAATTCGAATCCTTGCTACCTTCCACAAATTAAGAAAGCACACTCTTGTAACAAGTATTTGGTTCAAACGTTATTGTAATAATAATTCCTCCTTCAAATAAAAAATTCAAAAGAATATATTATGAATATTACTGTAGTTGGTACAGGTTACGTTGGCTTAGTAACAGGCACTTGTTTTGCTGAAACAGGCAATCATGTTATTTGTGTGGATATTGATGAAGCAAAGGTAGAGCGAATGAAAAAAGGGGAAGTCCCTATTTATGAACCCGGTCTCGAATTGTTGTTTGATAGAAATACAAAACAAGGACGGCTTCATTTTACCACCAATCTTAAGAAGGCCATCAAAGATGCGGAGATTATATTTTTAGCATTGCCTACGCCTCCAGGAGAAGATGGTTCGGCTGATTTATCCTATATTTTAGGGGTGGCTGACGACTTATCTAAGCTGATTACAGACTATAAAGTAATTGTAGATAAAAGTACGGTGCCAGTTGGGACTGCTGAAAAAGTACATAATATTTTAGTCAAAAATTTAGACGAGAGTCTGTTTGATGTGGTTTCAAATCCAGAATTTTTACGAGAAGGAGTAGCTGTAGATGATTTTCTTAAACCTGATAGAGTGGTAATTGGGACTACCTCTGAGAAAGCCCAAAAGGTAATGAAACGCTTGTATGATCCATTTGTTCGCCAAGGTAATCCTATTATTTTTATGGATGAACGTTCGGCGGAGATGACTAAATATGCTGCTAATTCTTATTTGGCTGCAAGAATTTCTTTTATGAATGAAATCGCTAATCTTTGTGAAAAAGTAGGAGCGAACGTGGATTATGTGCGGATAGGAATGGGTAGTGATACTAGAATTGGTAAACGATTTTTGTTCCCTGGTGTAGGCTATGGAGGAAGTTGTTTTCCAAAAGATGTTCAAGCATTAGCGAAGACGGCTAGTCAATATGACTATGATTTTAAAATTTTGAATTCCGTTATGAAAGTGAATCGAATTCAGAAATCTATCATGGTACAGAAAATACAAAATTTCTACGGTACAGATTTGACAGGAAAAACCTTTGGTATTTGGGGCCTTGCTTTCAAACCTAACACGGATGATATAAGAGAAGCACCTGCCTTATTTATTATCGAAGAATTACTAGCGGCTGGTGCTGCGATTAAAGCTTTTGATCCAGAGGCAATGGAGAATGTAAAAGCCATCTTTGGAGATAAAGTTCAGCTTGTTAGCGATCAATATGAAGCTATAATAGGTGCGGATGCCTTAATCGTGTTGACAGAATGGAGTGTATTCCGAACCCCTAGCTTTAAAGTCGTGAAACAATTACTAAAAGAACCTATTATATTTGATGGTCGAAACTTATATAGTTTAGAGCAAATGCAAGAATTAGGTTTTACCTATGAAAGTATTGGAAGACTTAGAGTACAAGCTCCTAATATAGAAGTGGATGAACAGAAGTTTTCCATTAATGGTGTTAAATAGTTTTACTGATGTATAGATATATTTAAACTGGACTTTAGCCATTGGTCTTTAGTATTTAGTGGCAGCCTGCCGAGCAGAAGCATACCAAAGACTAAAGACTAATGGCTAAAGTCGAGTTAAAAAAAGGGTCACTTTAGTATAAAGTGACCCTTTTTTTATTGTTGACGTTGGTTTAGAAACTATTTGTGGGCTTGTGTAAAAGTGAAAATTTGAATTAAGTTTTCAGCATTAATTGCTATAATTTCCCTGAAGTTCCTTAACTTGGGCAAGCAGTAAGTTCTAATAAAGGAGATGACTATTGAAGTAAACTTGCGACAAGAATATGTCGCTTAGTATTGATTAAAAAATATTTAGTCTTTTTGTTTTTGAATTGACCTTTTTTCTCATAGGTTTTCAACCCATTAGAAAAAAGCCCATTTCAAAAACGACTAAATATTTTTTCATCGTTACTTAAGTACCTAACCATAAATAATCGTCACTTTGTGAAGGACTCTTTTTCCATTCTACTTCCTAAAAAAATAGTTCAATAAAGGGATTATTCAAAGATTTTTTTAGTTGTATAATGAAAAAATAGTCTCTTCAAAAATGACGATTATTTATGATTAGGTACTTAAAAGGGCCATAAGGATTATCACCGATGGCATAATAGATAAAATGCGTATCTCCTGTCGAATAAGAAAAGTAATATTTGCCATTATATTTATGCATCCAAGCTCCTTCAAAAAAGCGACGGTCATTATCACCAGCCAATAAAGGTTTCCCTGTATCATCTATAATAAGCACTTCCTGTGGCGGCTCTGCAAATTCCGTCATATCATTTGATAATCGAGCGATTCTTTTGAATTGAAAAAAGACTATTTTTTTTGTTAAATATTGTCCGATAACCCAGAATATTCTAAAAGAAGTTGGACAAAACGATTACTTATGGTGAATATGACCACAAGTTATAACAATTTTGTTTATCGACCAAATTTTAATATTAAAAATTATTACTCTGGCAGTAAATTATAAAAGAAATAAGCCTTTCTTGCGTTAGAAATAGTACTTTCGCTTGAACTTTAAAATCATTTATCAATTTTTTGTATTTATATGGCATTTTCTAACAAAAGAATTGAGGCTCTTTCTATTGATTGTGTAATTTTTGGATTCAAAAAGGGGGAATTATATGTATTGCTAATAAAGCATAAAAGCGGAATATCTAAAGGAAATTGGGGATTGCCTGGTAGTTGGATTCAATATGATGAAAGTATTGATGAGGCAGCTAGTAGAATTTTAGTTTCCCAAACTTCCGTAGGAGATATTTACTTGGAGCAGTTCTATACCTTCGGTAAGGTGAAACGATTTCCTAGCAAGCGAGTAATTACCGTCGCTTATTTTGCTTTGGTTAAAATAGACCAATTTAAGTTGAATCCTGGACCAGAAATATTGGATGTTTCTTGGTTTAAGGTTTCAGAAATTCCGCAACTAATATTTGACCATGCAGAAATTTTTACTAAGTGCTTTGAGTTTTTGAGACATAAGATTCAGCATGAACCAATTGGTTTTAACCTTTTGCCACCAAAATTTACTTTGTTACAATTACAGGAATTATATGAGGCTGTCCTCCAACGAAAATTAGATAAATCAAATTTTAGACGAAAATTTCTAAAAATGAATCTTTTAATTAACACCAATAAAAAACAAGAAAACGTTTCTCATCGAGCCGCTAAACTATACTGTTTTGATGAAAAAATATATAACGTTTTACTAGAGAAAGGATTTATTTTTGAAGTGTAGGAATGGTTTAATGTAGAAGCTTATGAAAGGGGTAAAGCCTGATTAATTAGTATTGAAATAAAGGGATTATTCAAAGATTTTTTTAGTTGTATAATGAAAAAATAGGCTCTTCAAAAATGACGATTATTTATGATTAGGTACTTAACAGCTTTCTAAGTATTGATTAAAAAATAACTTGGTCTTTTTGTTTTTAAATTGAGTCTTTTTTTCATAGGTTTTCAACCCATTAAAAAAAGGACTCATTTTAAAAACGACCAAGTTATTTTTTCATCGTTACTAAATAGCTTATTCAATGATTATTTTCATAGTCTTGATATTAGTCTCGTCAAAAATTTTCACAAAATAGATTCCGCTTAAATTCTCTACTGACAACCGTATGTTAGTTGAGTTTGTATTTTGTTCTTTTATTAATTTACCTGTTAGGTCGAATAATTGAATAGTAATTGAATTGGTAGTTTCTTTTTCAATAAATAGCTGTTCCGTAGCTGGGTTCGGATATACTGTCGCCAACTCCTCATTAATGACTAAATCGTCTAAACTAGTGGAAATATTATTCTCAATAATTTCAAGATTCATGTCCTCGATTAAATTAATAGTATCTCTAATCACTTCTCCATTAGCTTCGTAGACAACTTCATACATTCCTTTGAAAGCTCGAATGTCCGCTACTCCTTCAGCAGAAGAAGTAATGGTTTCATTAGTCCACCACTCGTTAAAAACTAAATCTACAAAAACATCTAAAGAGGCATTAGCGGTCCAATTTTGTTGAAAGAAATTAGATTTAGTTCCACCTTGAATCCAAGTTGCGCCATCCCAAAAACTCCAGAAAAGAAAACCATCCATACTTTCGTGACTAAAGATTGCTGTCAAAAAATCACCTAAGTATTGGGCGGCGGTCTCTTCGTTTACAAAAGTGGGCATATCAAATTCTGTGATTTTTGCCTTTAAACCAAATTCATTATGAAAATCATCTAGTGTTTCTAAGACAGATGGAATGCCATTTGGAAAACCACCAATATGCCCTTGAAAACCTAAACCTTCCAATTCTACCCCCGCATCCAATAATTCTCTAGTAAATATTTTTAAATTATCATAATTACCATTGCCAGGTTTTGAATTGGTAGAAATCGTGACATAATCATTTAACCAAAGTCCTGTATTGGGGTCGAGTGCTCTAGTTTTTTTAAAAATATCTGC
>Ga0209831_1003069_pt1 | contig 14059 bp, 14 predicted proteins | sample Maine_Asex4_meta_FD_187451 | JGI IMG/M metagenome (GOLD analysis project Ga0209831, IMG submission 187451) | Marine algal microbial communities from Maine, USA - Maine_Asex4_metaG (SPAdes) (version 2) | ecosystem: Host-associated > Algae > Red algae > Unclassified | place: Maine, USA | collected...
CCATTGCTACAGTCATTAACGTGCTGTTCTTCTCCATAACCAACAGCTACTTATCTGGATTTTCGTCATTTTATTAATTTTTAAATTTCACAAAAGCATCTTCCTAAATCACCTACAGTACACCCATCCAGGTGATAAGGTAATATAACATAAAACCTTATAAGAGAATTATAATTAGCGGAAACCATCTATTTATTTAACTTTCCGCTAATTATAAAACTCAATACTCGTGTAGTAATTCTACATTTCACTACTTTAATTGGTGCCTAAATTAATAATTTTTAGATCTATATCTTGCGGAATCTATATATTTTTTATACTTTCCGCTAATTATAAAAGACTAAGAATCACTACGACATGGTAGGTAGGTACCAAGAAACTAAAACTTTAGATACCCTATTAAAGAAGAAGAAAGCTGATCTATTGGTAATATCTGGTAGACGGAGAGTGGGTAAAACCTATCTAATTCGAAAAACCCTAGCAAAAAAATTACATTTTGAATTTACAGGAACACACTATGGTGACATGGCAAACCAACTGGAGAAATTCAATATAGAACTCCATAAACACACGAACAAAGAAATAGAACTGATCACTAGCTGGAATGCTGCATTTCTACAACTCACGAAACTACTAGAACAACACAAAAAAAGAAAACATATCATCTTTCTCGATGAATTTCCCTGGATGGCAACACCGCGTTCTTCATTCTTAGAAGAATTCTCCTATTGGTGGAATACCTGGGCCTCACAAGAGAATATACTGGTTATCATCTGTGGATCAGCTGCTTCATGGATGATGAAGAAGGTCATCAATAACAAAGGAGGTCTACACAACAGAGTCACCAAAAGAATACACCTCAAACCTTTTACCCTAGCAGAAACAAAATTATTCTTGGCATCAAAAAAGATCAACTTTACCAACTATCAGATCTTACAACTATATATGGTTACTGGCGGCGTTCCTTTCTATCTAGAGGAGGTGACAAGAGGATACTCTGCTACCCAGCTGATAGATCAATTATGTTTTCAGAAGGACGGACTATTGCGCAATGAATTTAACAATCTATACGCTGCCCTATTTGACAGTCACGAAAAACATGTAGCCATTATCAAAGCACTAGCTTCTAAGTGGAAAGGCTTATCTCGAAAGGAAATTCTCCATTTCACAAAACTGAAAGATGGTGGAAGTATAACCAATATACTAGATGAGCTAGAAGCCTCCGATTTTATCATGGAAATCTACCCATTCGGCAAAAAGAAAAAGGACAAAATCTACAGACTCATTGATGAATACTCGCTCTTCTATCTGAAATTTATTCAGAATAGCAGAATGTCAACTGCTGGAAAATGGATGCAGTTATCAACTACGAACAGCTATAAGATCTGGGCAGGCTACGCCTTCGAAAATATATGCATAAAACATTACGAGGCTATCAAGCAGGCACTCGGCATTAGCGGCATCTACTCAGAAGTCTCGTCTCACAATATTTCAGGCAACAAAGAACGTAAAGGTTTACAAATAGATATGCTACTCGACAGAGCCGACAACACTATTAATATATGTGAAATGAAACATTATAATACTGAATGGAAACTGACGAAAACCGATGCTGAAAAACTCAGAAAGAAAAGAGAGAACTTCAGAAGAGCTACAGGCACTAAAAAATTACTATTAAATACGGTGATTTCTCTATACGGCCTAGCTGATTCTCCTCACGCTATAGACCAAGTAGATCAAGACATCAGGATGGATATTTTATTTGAACAAATGTACTTTTGAATACCTAGTTTAAAATTTAAAAAAACTTTCAAGTAAGCCAATTAATAATAGTAATTTGTATCTCTATGTTCCCTGACTTCAATATATACTCTACCCCACTATTTGTTTTAGTTTTACAAGGACTGATACTATCAATATTACTCGTGCTCAAGTCTAAGGTCAACATATCATATTTCTTCCTAGGTATATTACTATTGATTACCAGTTATCACAGAACTACCTATACTGTAGGTTTTATGGGCTGGTATGATACATTTAGAAATACCAAAATAAACTACTATCTAATTAGTCTAGGCTTAGCGACAGGTCCGCTGATCTACTACTATATCAAATCCGTATCTTTTAAAGATTTCAAATTTAAGAAGAAAGACTTATTACACTTTATCCCAGCACTCATCTATATTCTTGTCAAATTATTCATATTCGCTTACGATAGCTCACAAGCCGGATTTGATCAGACGCAGAACGGTCCAGCAATGCAATACATGATGGAAAACACAAATGTTGTTCTATCAACCTTATTCACCATCCACTTACTCATCTATCTCCTTCTCTCATTTAGGCTATATTTTAAGTTTAGAAAAATTCTTGAAAATCAATTTTCTAATACTTACAAATTACAATTAAAATGGTTAATGTTATTTCTTATTTGCTTTAGCTTTCTATTCATCTATAATACATTGCAAATGATTACAGATGGATTCATATTAGACTTACATTGGACACAAGAATGGTGGTACCAGTTCTTTTCTGTAGTAATCGTAATCTACTTAGGTGTAAAAGGATATTTTACACCCACAGAAAACATAGCCCAACTAGACATATCCATTCCTCAATTCCAAGCTATTAAGGAATCTAAACCTAAAGAAATATTCGAGCAAAAAGAAGCGCTCGATGCCTTACTAGAGCTAGTAGAGAAGGAACAATTATACCTAGATCCCAATTTATCCTTACAGAAATTATCTAGACAATCCAAAATCCAAATTGGTCAACTCTCTTATATCATCAATAAAGGCACTGGGCAAAATTTCAATGACTTTATAAATGCCTATCGTGTAAAAGATATTACTAAAAAACTAAAGTCCGAAAAATACAATCATCTATCCATTCTTGCGATAGCCTTAGATGCTGGGTTTAATAGTAAGGCTACATTTAATAGAGTATTTAAGCGTTTGACAGGAAAATCACCATCAGACTTCCGAAAATAAATTAAAGCCTAATATATTGGAAATCATAATCTTAATACAATATGAGACGTCTAAGATTATAGTATGATACCTACAATTAAAGTTTGAGACGCTCGGTCTCGATATTTAGCTCAACTTTGGATTATTGTTTAATCTAAAAACAACTGTAGTATGAAAAATATAATGAGTCTTATTCTTGTCTGTATTATTTGTGTATATAGTTTCGCTCAAATAAACGGTAATGGAGATCTAAAAACCATCCAGCAACCTATTGAAAATCTAAAAGAAATACAGGTAGAATTCAATGCCAATATCACTTTAGATTATACACAACAAGAAATGATGACTATAACTGCTGATGAAGATATATTAGAATATATTGGCATCAATTACAACAATGGAACTCTTATCTTAGATCAGATCAAATGGATAGAACCCAGTAAAAATCCTACAATAACGATCGGCAGTCCATACCTAGAAAAAGTTTACCAAGGAACTCACAGTACAACTTATTTAAAAAACGTCAATGCTAAACAATTGACCCTCGAAGGAAATGTCGGAAAAATCAATGTTAGTGGTAAAACAGAAAAACTTATTGTCAAGGTAGAAGGTACAGATGTAGATCTTATTAAATTAGAAATAGAATATGCAGACATCACTACGCTAGGGAGTGCTAAAATTGAGCTTAACAAAGTCAATCAGTTACAAACAAAACTAGACAAGTCTTCCTCTATTAAATTAATAAGTGAACCTCAGAAATATATTGGTCAAAGTAAAGAGCAGGTCAATAAAACAAAAACCTACCGAGTTCCTAATCCGAATCTAGCATATGCAAAATTTAAACTCAAAAATAATTCTGCTAGAAGAAATCACTTTATTGTCCAAGGACCAAAAAGAGACGGCAGCAATTTCAGTTATGGTTTTCCGATGATGCCCTACAGTAGCAAAAGCGAAAATTGGCCAGTAGGCACCAAAATATTTAAAGAAAGTAAAAGCGGAGGAAGAAACCTACTGGTTACTATTGCAGCATCGGATGATGATACTATTGTTAAATTGTTTGATTAAAAATTTAAATAGAATTATAATGCCAAAGTGAACATCTACTTAGAGATAATCGCCATATTTATTTTAGCGTAAATCTAATTCCTGCAAACCAATACCTTCCAGGAGCGGCCTCATAATATCTACCTCCAAAAGCGTTGACTCTTAGATTGTCGGCATATTGTTCGTTTAAGAAATTATCAATTCCTACATAGGGATTTAGTATAACTGATTTAACTTCGAGCTTGTACTTAATCGATAGGTTAAAAATATGCTTAGGCGATTGTGATATTGAATTTACATCATTTACAAATATCCTTCCTTGGTTTGTATAATTTAGTAGCACTTGTAATGATTTACTTGATCCGTATACGAGTTGAAAATTAGTTTGATAATCAGGAAGACCTGGCAATCTATTACCTTCTAAGCTATCACCATTAGAGATATATTCTCCAAAGCTAAAGTTATGATAAGCGAATTTTGTATTCAATTTAAAATCCGTGAACAAAGTGTGCGTAGAAAAAAACTCTAGGCCTTTTCGAATCGTTGTGCCTGAATTTCTATAAAACACGCGTCCAGGAGATGCTTCTAATTCAAAAGGCAGCAATTCGTTATCGCTATTGACATAGAAGAAAGAAAGCTGGTAAAGATCTGCTATAGATGAACTTCCTTTTATACCTATCTCAAGATGTCTTGCTTGCTGTGGTTTCAGGTCTGTGTTAAAGTTACTTCCATCTGGATTATTAGATAATTCACTTAGTGTAGGCGTTTCAAAACTGGTAGATACATTGGCGAATAAGGTAGTGTTTCCCTTTAGGAGATAAGAAAGCCCCAGAGCGTAATTAAAATCATTGAGTAATATAGTTCCTGCTCCATCACCATCTGAAGTAAAGCGATCGTCAACTTCTATATCATTATAATCATAACGTAGGGCTACATTTACAATCCATTTATCGAGCGTATAATCATTTATTAAGTAGGGCGCTAAATTACGAAACTGCTCATTTTGATCAAATACCTTATCCCCTGTTGTTCCCATCTCATTGACAAATCTAATACGTGTATCGTACTGAGCCTGCAACTCATACCCTAGCAAAAATTTCCAGCCAATGGAACCCAGTTTGGAAGTTTTAATATAAGAGGCGCCCTGACCAAAAAACTTTCTATTAAGATCAACAATACCACCATTGGAGAATGGTAGTCGACCTAAAAATTCTCTTTGAGAAAAGAAAGCATAGCTCTCTATTTTATCCTTATTATTGAGTTTTAGATTATTTCTAACGGAAGCTTTCCATTGACTTATGGCTTCTCCAGCATTGAAAGAAAGATTTCTATCCCTTGCATCAGCAGGAGAATTGACATAGAGCGTACTATCTACGCCTCCAGGGTCTTGTGCTACAGGACTGTCCAAATAATTAAATATGAAATCCCAGCTAGACCTATCCGTTTTATGTATTATCCTTATATTAATATTATTAGATTCAAAGGCTGAATGATCTCTATATCCATCCCCTGTATATCTATCGAGATGTGCTATAAAAGTCGTGTTACTCCATTTTTTTCCAATTGTGAACTGCGGATGCATACCATTGTATGCTGTAATACCTAAGCCAAGTTCTAAAAACAATCTATCCTTATTAATCGAATTTTCATCAAGCGTCTCGATCTTTATCACGCCTCCTGAAGCATTCCCATAGAGTGCCGATGCACCATTATTCATGACTTCTATCCTACTAATTATACCTAGGTTCAAGTTATCTAATTGACCCTGACCATCGGCCGTAGTTTCTGGAATTCCATCCACTATAAGTTTGACCCCTCTGATACCAAAAGCTGAACGCGCACCAAAACCCCGAATCGCAATCCTTAAGTCTTGAGCTCTATTATGCACATTGGAAGCAAAAACACTGGGTGCCGAAATTACACTTTCCTTTAAGCTTAATTGCAACTGCTGATCCTGTAGCAAGGTAGTGTTATGGTATATCGAATGAGTGGTCTCTTTCCATGGCTTTAGAATTCTCGGAGCTGAAATTTCAATAGAATCCAGGTCTTGAAGTAGATAGTTATTGGATTGGCAATGTGTCTTAATCAAAGTAGCTAAAATAATACTGCATACTAAAAATTCAATCCTAACCAACATCTTAAAATTAAAAACCATAAAGTAAAAGTAGTAGAAAATTTGAAATAGTCATGGCGTATAATAAAACTCAAGTATGAATTATAAAAGTTAAGTGAGTTACAAGTTGTGATTAGCTTTCAAATTGTATTTTTAATGTGGTGAATCACAGCATAAAATTTCTCAAGATGTGTATAGTAAAATGCCAGTAACAAAGCTGCTATCAGTAGTCCCGTGATTACTGATAATCATAAATAAGTTCACACTAGAACCAACTTTTAATATCAATGACACCAATGTGATGTAATCCAAAGAGGCTTATACAAAACCAGTAAATAAATTGGATAAAATTAGGTATCGAAGTAGAGGGTTCAACTTGAATAAATTTATATCTTTTATTGGGAGGTTTAATAATGAATTCTAACCATAAGAATGGATTATAGGATTGATGCATATTTGTTTTGTAAGGACCTATACCTTCGGCGAATTTCAAATTTACAATTCCAACAATATCTTCTCTGTCGCTGTTTAAATTATCAAATCCATTAAATGAATTACGATAGCTTTAAGTATATCATACATGTTAATAATGAGGTACGGATAAGATTTTAACTCCAGCTTCTTTAAAAAGAGAAAATCGATTTCACTAATATATAAACAACGATGGCATATAGAAGTTCTGTTGAAAATACTCAAACAAAATTATCCAATAAGAAATTTTAATGAGGACAATGATAACGCGTTTAAAATATAAGTATGGTGAGCTTTAATTGCAGATCTATTAATAACAATTATCAAATCAAAAGTGATACGTAATTGGTCGTTTTCAGGAATCTCCTCTATGATAAGAATACACTTAACGAGTTACATTAAACTGATCATATTTTTATCAGATCTAGATAAGAATATGATCAATAACATAACGATTGCTCCTAGACCACCGACACTTTTTAAATAAGGGGGATACCTTTTTAAGTAGATATACATGGGTTAGATTTTGGGTGTATTAAGATGTAGAAAGTGGAAAAAGAATACAGGTCTGTAGTCAGGGGACTACAAATAACACCAGATTGGCTGGTTGGTCACACTGATATGGAACTAGATAAAAAAATGATCCAACGTATACAACACGTAACTAAAATGGAACCTAAAGACAAAGAGCATGTCTTCGCTATGCTTGATGCTTTTATTAAGCAAAATATTTCCCAAACCGTTTTTCAATAATAAATTAATCTTAATATTGGGATAGTATAAAATATATAAATCCGTAGTCAGGGGACTACGGATAGCGAATTATTCTTATACTAGGTTAATGGACTTTATCGCAGTTGTGAGTTACAAACTCACGGGATATGGGTTCGTAGAAGAATTCTACGAACAGCGCATTTGTTGGACAGCGTGGTAGATAGAGAACTCTTAAGACAATTTCAAGAAGTAGAAAAACTAGAACCTGATGACAAGCATCTTGTCAAAACTTTCATTGACGCTTTTATTACTAAACGACAAATACAACGTCTAGCGCAATAATCTTGAGTTAGAAAATCGTAGGATATTTATTTATAGAAGAAAAATACGTCAATCGATATGTCAGACAAAAGCGGGGAATGAAAACTATTTGTTTAATCACATTTTAATCTGAGATCAAATGAATCTTTAGTATTAGATGACGTGAGAGTTAAAATTAACTCGCCTTCATTCTTCTGAAGAGTATCGCCTATTTGCATTGAATTGTATAAGTCAAAATTTTTATACCTATCATTATTCCATTCAAAGCTTTTTCCATTTGAAAGTTTAACTATTTCATTTGAATGACTTTTTGTATCATAATCTTTTCTAATAATTACTCCTTTAACTACTTTCTTTCTTAAAATTCTATTATGCCTACAATTACCTTTCTCCATTGGTCTATCAATAAAAATTAAAAAAACAATAATTAAGAAAAATGCCAAAAATAGTAACTTAATCAGTTTCATTTATTTCTATTAGATCTGCTAATTATCCATGTTTTACCAAATGATGCTGTACCACCTATTGATACCTTAGGTTTAACTTTAAAGTTTTTAATATTCTTAAGGCTTAATATTTGATCACTTCCGGAAAATCCTCCTATCCGAAACTCATCTCCATAATCCGTAAATCCATCAAAACCTTTAGGCCTTTCTTCACTAACATTACCTCCTTTCATTACACCAAGAAAAAGTAAATCTAAATTATATTCAAGATCATTTCCACTAATTTGATCTATGGAGATTCCATCATCTGAACTAGACTTTATTTCTTGAGATGAAAAAAGATTTACTCCACCACCTAAGCCAAGTTCACCTGACATTCTAAAATACCATGCATAATCACTAAAATTATCTTTTGCATAACCTATTTCAAAACCAATTCCACCACCAAATGCTCCATTAACTCCTATTGATCTTGTATAGGCATTAGAATTTTTACCCGCGGTATTCAACGACCCGCTCCACACACCTAGATCATTTCCACTTTGATCTTTTATACTGCTAATAAATGAATTCTGTTTTTTATTTTCAATCGAATAGGTACCATCTTTTTGCTTTCGGATTTTATTTCTTCTAAACCAACCTGTTTTAATACCTTCTTTCTTTGCGTATGCCTTTGCCGCTGCTTTATCTTCAAACAGTCCATCTGGATCTATATATCTTATAGGATTATTAAATGAGTATCTGTACGGTGTCCAACTTGGAGCTTTACCTGCCAGCGGGTCGACACCTATAAACCTCTACACACTTTCATACTCCTTTTCTACTTCCTCTACACAGCCTTTCAATCTTACTTCTCAATGCCTTTGCATCAACTCTAAGATAACATTTTTATACCTTTTTTATTTTCATTTGAAAAAAATAAAAAGCGTTGTAAATATTAAGCTTACTAAAGTCACTACACTTATGTAAAACTTTATTACTGCATCTAATGCTTCATATTTTTCTTTCATATTTTTATACTTCATTTCTATTATAACTTTTTTGTAAATCTCGGACTTTCCTACTGTACTTTTAACAATGTCTTATTCTGTAGACCTTTAAGCCAGAGCGATGGCAAAAACATAACCGATAGGCAACTAAATGTGGGTGGCGATAGATCAAGGGAGGAGATCGATGCCTGCGCAGCTTAGCCATAGGCTCCATTGAGCTATCTTCGCGCAGCCTATCTTCTGCCTTTCGGTTTTGTTTTTTTGTGTTGAGCCTTTTTTATTTTCTTTAAGCAGTGAAACAGCCTTGAGCGAGTTTAGCCTTGTGCGGGCGGATGACTGCGGACACGAACGAGGTCTGAACCGGGAGCCTGTATAGGCGTAGGTGAAGTTGCTGCAGCTTTCGCGTTTAGCCTTTGAGCGTGCAGCAAGGAAGGAGGATAAACCGCTATTCTTTTTCATTTGATTTTTTATCCTCCTGACGCAGCCGAGTGAGTCAAGCAGTCCGCCATATAGTTGGCTGTGATGGATGTGGCAGTGCTGTGTGTTTGGCTTTTTGAGTTTAGATTTAACAGCTCTGTCGCAGACAGTAAAACAGCCTGTGAGGAGCTCGATGGAGACGCATACTGTGACAAAGATTCTGAGGTACGAAGATTCTGTTACTGACGCAAGGAAGTATGGCGCTGTATGTGTGCGACTGAGACGCGACGAACGCCGCTTCACTGCAAGATATGTGCAGCGTAGCGGAACATATCTGCTAAACTAGCAAATGCGAGGAACGAGCATACAATATCTTTTTACTACTGCCTCGGATGCAACTTCTCAATACTACTTTTCAACTCCTCTAATCCTGTTCTTTTATATGCTTCTGTACTTCCTGTTCTTCGATGGCCAGCAAATTCTTGTACGATTCTTAAGTCATTATTTTCTTTGAGTAGATTCGCTATTACAGATTGTCTTATTTTCATTGGTGTAAATATTTCATTGGACTTCTTCCCTTTCTCAGCATTCTATTCAAGTAACTTCCCCAGAGTTTTCCTCCTTGTTCATTTAGTATAAAATAGCCTAGTCTTTTACTTGGCTTTTGGCGTCTCCATAGTTCTTTTCTATGCTTCTTGATATAGTTATCGAACAATAATATTTGCTTGGATTTAAGGATTAATAATCTTGCCTTATTTCCTCTTCTTCCTGGGTTTTCAATGGATCTTATTTTTATCGTTCCTTCTTCCAGATCTATATCACTTACTTTCAGTTCTATAATTTCACTTGTCGTTAATGCTTGGTAGATTAATAAACTAAGGATTACTTTATCTCTCTTTTTAATTGATTCTGACTTCTCTGTCCACACTCTTTTGTCTCGTGGTGATTCGTAGTTTTAATATAATTCTTCTAGTTGTTCTTTTGAGTACAGACTTTCTACTATTATGGCTCTATTGATTTGATCTTTTAGATATAGACTTTCGCAAGGATGATCCTTTCTTTTTCCTACTGATACTAAATATCTAAAGTAGATTTTTAAACTAAATAAATGATTTCTTAGGCTTTTGGGATGCAGGTTTCTTTCTCTTAATATCCCAATATATTCTACTACTTCACTATAACTTGTCTCATTAATTTTTGAACCTTGATAACTTATAAATTGATTAATCTGATTTAAATATCTCAGCAAAGATCTTTCGCTATAGTGTTGTAAAATATATTCATTAAGGGTCATCATCTTTTTTATCTTTTATCAGGTCTTTTAATTGTTGTTTACTAATATGCGTATACACTTGTGTGGTTTCTAATTGGCTGTGTCCTAAAAATTGCCTCACCTGTTCTACTGGTATGCCTTGCTGTATTAAGTGAGTTGCTATACTATGTCGTAGACTATGCATTGTAATTTCTTTCTTATGTAATTGCTTATTCTCTATTCTTCCTATCATTTTCTTTAGCTGTTTGTTATAAGTCCATTCTTTCAATCTTCCGCCTCTCGAGTTGAGCATAAACGCTTTGTCGTCTTTTATATCCTTGCCATTGGTAAATTGCCTTTCATTAAAATAGTAATCTGATAAATCATTGACTACGCCTGGACTCATCGGCACTACTCTTCTTTTATTTCCTTTTCCTTTTGGTATGATTATTATCTTTTCTCTCAATCTAATATCTTCTATATCTACTTGGTCTAACTCCCCAACTCTTAGTCCACAACCATAAGCCAGACTTAGTATTGATTGCTCCCAGGCTGATTCACAGAACTCATATAACTGTTTGATTTCTTCTTGACTTAAGATGTCTCTTTGAGGTTCTAACCTTGGATAGTTAAACTTTAATGTACTGATAGGATTGGCTTTTATCTCTCCTGCAGACTGTAACATTCTAAACAGATGATCAATGGATTTCATGCAATGGAAGGTCGTCTTTTGACTTAGGATTCCTTCACTCGTTTTGCTTGGCCGTTCGCTGAGGTAGTTGTAAAAGGATTGGATTTCATGCGGCTGGATTTCTTCTATTTTTGTTCTGCCTTTCTTCTCTAAGTAACTTAGGAACTCATTAATATTTAGCTGACTTGTTCTGCTCGTCTTTTTTACAAAGCCTAATCTTTTTAGATATTCATAGAACCGATCTGATAAGTTCCTATAACCAATATCTAACACTATGATGCTTTTTGGTCTAGACATACACACATATACTTTTGTGAACGGTGAACACCAAGCATACATTTAGCCTATTCTCCTTGTTTTACGGATACTCTGGCGTTCGGTCTGGTGTTCTGTGGCGTTCGGTTTTATACTTCATTTACTTGTTTTCTAAGCTTGCTATAACGCATTCAACTGATTTTGCAATCTATCTTTTATCCTTGCTCTTACAGCTGCTATATTATCCCAATGAACAATCTTGTACTTATATCCTCGATTTGCATATCCACTTTGTTGTATGTATTCTAGTTCTACTAATTTATTGATGTAGTAATGTTGTTGACTCTTACTTAATCCTAATGCTTCTCTTACTTCAAAACGATTAAAATATTCTTCCTTCCCTTTCTTCAGTACAAAGGATTTCAATCGCTCAAAAAACTGACGTAAACTTCCATCTAATTCATCAACCTTTAACACTATACTTTCAAATAATATATCACAGGCTATTTGTAAATCTTCTTTTGCCGTAATCAACCTTCCTTGCTTATCTTGCTTTCTTTGATACTGATTCAGCAAGGTTATCTGTCGAACAAAACACTGATACAACTCATTCAGTCTTCTAATCTTGTGGGCTTCTTCTGGCAACATGATTTTATTCGCATATGGATTAACTACTTCGTATGGCTTTAATAATCTCATACAGTTCTGTACGAACTCTCTTACTTTCTTTTGCTCTACTTTACTTGTCAATCCTGCTGATTCATTATTCTGATATTGGATTACACGCAAAGTCTGTTCTCTGCTTTCATCTACTGCAATCAAAAAACTTCTACTTACATTATCTTCATACGTTTCTCCTTTGGTCGTACAGGATAGTGATGCTATCGGACCTCTTACTATTCTTTCGCCTCCTGATATACTTCCGTTCTTATCTTTAATACTTGTGCTGCTGATTAATATTTCATTGCTCTGTAATTCTCTTACCGCTAATTGTGCATCTTCTTTCAAGCCGTCCATATCTTCAAAACAGATCAGCTTTTGTACAAAAAAATATTCATCTTGATTATAAAAACTATTGTCCGTTACTCTTGTATATCGCTTTACATCTTCATCTGGCATCAAGTGACTTACTACTTTCAAAAGCCTAGTCTTTCCGCTTCCTGAACTTCCTTGTATCAGAGCATGTAAAGTGTCTGGCATCTTGTAGCTACTTGCTATAATAAATAATAATACTCGATTATCGTGCTCACCTATAATCCCTGCTTTTCCTATCAACTTATTAAACTGACCTATAAGATCTTTGGACTTTAAGAACTCTATACATTTACTTACTGTAGCTGCAGGGACTTCTATCTTTTTATCTACTTGCTTTTTATGCATTTGCTTGTCTCTATGGAACTCTAACAACTTCATTAGCTCGTGTAGATCTCCTTCTATTTTTTCTTGATCGATGCCGAGCTTTTCAGCTGCCACCTTGCAAGTCTTTTCTACTTGGCTGTATTCGTACAGATCTAATTTTAAAGTGATCGTCTTGCTCATTCTGATGTAATTTGTAGAGTGATCTTTAAGCTATCTAGTTGACTAATTCTAAAGCCTTTGATTTGATAATTCGCTATACTGCTTTTGTATTTTAGATTGTATGGATTGCTTACATCTAAACCTTTTGTAACTTTTTTCTCTTCCTGAACATCTGTGATTTCTACCTTTTCTTTTTCATTTGATTTCTCATTTGAAAATAAAATATCATAATCTTTTCTCGTTTCGATTAGATGGTTTAATACTTCTACATTATGACTCTGTAGCAAACTATTTACATCTTCATTCTCCGGAACTTCTACGCTAGTGATCTTTACACTTGGCAACATTCCTTTTAGCATTGGTGCATATTTCTCTACTGCTTTTATTCCTGGTCTATCCCCGTTCAAGAAAAATATAATCTCATTAAGTTCTTTTAACCCGCTCACCGCCTCGATGTGTTCTGCTGTTAGTCCATTTGTGCCGTACAGTGATAGGATTTCATATTTACTTTTGATTGCTTCTTGTTCAAGCAAGCTCGCTGCATCAATAATACTTTCAGTAAGGATAAGTTTCTTAGTTTCTACTTTCGGATATCTTGGATATAATCCTTGTCGACCTTTGAGATAGTAATGTCTACATTTATTATTATCGATTATCGACCTAAAATATAAACTCACTATCTGTCCTTGCTCATTTCGCAGTGGGAAGACGATACACCATTTTCCAAAAGGTTTATAAGCTTTATCTCCTGTTCTGCTTTTCCCTCCTAGATCTAATAATAATCCATACTTAATACAGCTTTCTATTAATGCCTCATCCTTTCGTGTGCCATGATGGAACTGCCCAGAGTTGTAGCCGA
>Ga0209831_1003071_pt1 | contig 14055 bp, 11 predicted proteins | sample Maine_Asex4_meta_FD_187451 | JGI IMG/M metagenome (GOLD analysis project Ga0209831, IMG submission 187451) | Marine algal microbial communities from Maine, USA - Maine_Asex4_metaG (SPAdes) (version 2) | ecosystem: Host-associated > Algae > Red algae > Unclassified | place: Maine, USA | collected...
ACCTTTTTTCTTTTGTGTCTTATGGGTGTATGCAGCTTTGATTGTAACTGGTGTTGCCATACTTTGGGCTGTCGTAGCAAGGGTCTGTGCTCCTCTGGCTATTGCATTAAGCGTTCCATTTTGATCTTTGGGCATTGTAAATGGTGCAAACATCATATCAGCTAACTTTTTATAAGCGATATCTATTAGCTTCTCCATTTGTTCATCCGCTCCAAAATTGATCACTTGTATAGTACCATCTTCTCTAAGCTCATCAAAAGCAGCTGAAACATCAGTTCCTATACAAACAGTACCCGGAACATTTACCTTAGCACCAATATCAAATTTGTTATGAGTAAAAACTTTATCCCAATTGACTATAATCTTAGCATTCATAGGAGAGGTAAATCCTTTTAAGTCCATGACAAAAGAAAAACTTAAGTCTGGTGTAGGTGTCTGACATGACTCCCATAATATCTTAGCACCTAACTTAGTCAGTGCTAAAGAAACTGCTGCTTTGTTCCCAGCAAATACGGGTGCCTTCCCAATACCTATTACTTGCTTAGTAAAGTCGCTACCTTCCTCTGCAAAGGAAGACACTAGACTAAATTCTCCATCTGTATATATAACTGGTCCAACGATAATTGCATCTTCAATCCCAAATTTTTCTTGTAGTTCTGATGTCGCCCGTTGGATTTGTTTGTCTTCTACTTTAATCTCTACTAAAGCATGCACGATGCCTCCACCTTTACCTTCATTTATAGACCCACTCCCAGCAGCTTGTTTTTCATTCTCCACATATCTCAAAAATGAGAATTGCGTTTTTCCATCTTCATGTTCTCCTAATCGAATTTTATTCGGTAGATAATAAAATTGAGTGGTATCTTTTATGTGTGGAAAGACAATAAGTCCTCCTACTTCTATAGGTTGATCTATAAATATGTCTTGCGCTTGCATTAAACAAGTACTCATCATTACGATAATGAAACTGCATAATTTAATTGTTTTCATAGTCAACATATTAATTTTTAATAGCATCAAATAGCCCTTTAAATTGATCAAGTATCGTATCTAACTTATTCACTTTCCCATCCTTAGGTGCAGCTATTGTCTTCCCTATCTCAAGGGCACTTTTAAAAATTTCAGACTTCACATCTACAGCTTCAGGAGGTATTATAGCGTATACATAATCATCATTAATCTTCTCTTCCCATGGTAATACCATCTTACCGTGTTCCTTATGTGTCATGATCAGTCTATAAGCATAACCCCTTGTATCCCTATCTGTATATATTGTCTTCTCTACAAGGCCTTGTCCCTTACTTACTGTCAATGGTATATTGGTTTCGAATTCTTCCCCAAACTTCATATATCGCATCTGAAGTGTAGCACGAGGAAAACCCATGGCTTTAAGTTCCTCAAGATCACATTCGAATTCTATATTACGAGGTGCTACTGGAGAGATTAGATTTATTCCTTTCCAATCACCTTTCTCCCATTTTGGTTTTTCGGGATAAGACATCCCCTTAAGATTCCAGCTGGTTCTATATTCATATACATCCCCATTAGTGTCATCTCCACGGGCATAGGTCAATGTAGCAAGTTCTCCATTATCTATAGTTTTCTTGTTAATCATAATGGCATCTTTAAAGTCATTACCATCACTTCTACTCTTACGTATATCTACCGAGATAGCATTTAACTCATCCCCGAACATACCTTCAGCTTCTCCGTCAAGCACTAAGTGTATTTCTCTATGTCCATAGAAAGGATCATTAAGATTGACAGATGTAACACATTTTTCATTATGCTTGACCGCGTCATACCATGATGCTATATTCTCAGTAATAGTCATCTCTCGTGTGACTGGTATTCTTAATTTTAGATCATAGGTTTCATTTCCAGAAGCTATTTTAGAAGACATTCTATTTGACTTATATTCGTACTTATGCAAGTTCTCTGGTGGATCATATGGATCTTTGGGTCTAAGATCTACAGGTTCTCCTGGCTTAGGTGTAGCCATCTGTTTTTCAGAAATTGACGAGAGGAAATATTCCATATAGGCTTCAGTAACTTCTTTAGCCAATGGGTTATCGGGTTGTAGTTGGTCTAGTCGAATAACAACAGATTTATTCGCTACTAATGTTTCATGTAACGTCTCATTCAACTCATCAGAAATAACATCATCATGTGGTAGATTTCCCCAAGGTAGTCTACCATCACCATCGAGATCTCTATGTAAATGAACTCTCTTAAATGAATCTATAGTTGTAGCTGTCCTTTCCCAATCAATAGTAATATTTCCATCTACTGCTGGTGTAAGAACATCGTACTCAAAACTAAGAGTTAAAGAAACATCAGAGATCGACTTTCCTTTTTCAAAAGTGGCAGCAAGTAATTGTGCACCATTTTTTTCAAGGATCGCGGCAACTGCCATTTTAGAACCTGGCAATAGAGGTGCTTTGCCGGAAGTTGAAAGATTTGGCGTAAATTTATCATTATTTAATGTTCCCGAAACAATTCTAAAAGTCTCTCCTTCAACACCGGAATTCATAGTAGCTGGTCCTAATATCCTTGGTGCTTTTACCTCTTTATATTTATCGTTTACCGTTCTTAATTTCTTGAGTTTTTCTTCCAGTGTTATTTGCATTTCTTTCTCTTGCTTCTCCGTTAATCCCCATTCCATTAAGAAATGCATTAATGCACCTTGAGTTCCTCCAGCATCTGCTTTTTCATCAGTTGTATACTTGACGAAAATGAATTCAGGCGTGCCATCCTTCTTTTGCGACAAGCGTAAATTAGTGGGTAAATAATAATATTCATTCGAAAATTTTGAATACGATCCACTAGAGACTGTATTGGCTCTACCATAGGCAATAACTTGAGTTCCATCTGATAGAGTTATCCCAACTTTATTTTCTGAATCTAAGATCTGACCCATAGACGGATCTATAAAAAACATAATGCTAAACATTATAAAAGCTAAATACTTTTTCATTTTATTTAATTTTTTGTGTATTTATAGTTTTAAATAGTTTGTATTTTTCTGGATTATTATTTTAAATATTTGAATATATTTTTCAACTTTAAGGACCTTACAAGATCTCTCTGATTTGACATGAAGCTGTAAGGCAAGCGTAACTCCGCCTCACTATCATTTAGCTTGTCCAGATATTTCTCTAATACTTTCAGATCTTCTGAATCCAATCTAAATGAGAAAGCCATTTTTGCGCCTGGAGTAGTTGCTATAGGTGGCATATGGCTTAAGCAATTATTTAGAACATCGACGACTGCTTCTTCTCCATGAAAGAATTGATCTACTGGTAATGCATCCACACTCATCGATCCCATAATAACTGCTTTCTTTCCTTGTCTCAGTTCGATACTATCCTCTAACAGAATCTGCTGCATCTTGTCTAACTCCCAATGCACCAAAAAATGTAGGATAGCTCCTGCTTCTGTATCGCCTTCTTTATCCCACTTGATTAATGAGATTTCTGGTTTATCTTTTTCAATGGATAACTTAAGGTTAGCAGGTAGGTAATAGTAACATTGATCGCAATCGTCCTTTTTTACTAATTCGACTTCGATTGTACTCTCTATTGAAAATTTAAATTCATTAGTGATTTCACCCTGAGCTATCAACATCATGGGACAAACAAAAAATAATATGTATGCTAAATATTTCATTCTATAATAGGTAATTCGTCAATTAATAAAATTCCTAAATCATCAACTCCTGATTTCGTTACTTTCTTTCCATCTCTGTATATCCAGGTTATTGTGTAATCTACTTTGTCAACATCACTCGGAAGTATAGTCATCAGATTTGACTCATTTTGATCATTAAATGGTTTAATTATTTGTTTATCAGATTTATTTCTACCGAAGAAAGGATAATCAACCTGTGCAATTACAGCAATTATATCATCAGATTTAAGTTTACTGATATCACCCATCAAGTCTACCTGATGAAATTTATAAGGAGCATACAGATTGACAATAGGAGAATTAGATGTTATCCAATCTGTCTGGTAATTACCATCTCTTTTAAACTGCCAATTAACTTTATATTCATAATCCAGCCATAGTGTCTTATCCATATCCTCTTTATTCATGTAGGTGAGTTTTATTGGACCTTCATACTTTTCCAGCTTAGTAGCATCAATAAAAATTTCTTTAATAGTCTCTTCACCATTCGTATGTTTCTTTCTCATTGTGACAGAAACACTATTGACCATTTTATCAAAATCTGCTTTCAAGTTGCCATCTACTGTAACTGTGACTTCTCTTTGTTTGAACAATTCATTATCCAGAGCCACCTTTCTAAATATGGATTTATTGTCTTTGTAATCTTCATATAGATTTCCAATATTAAATGTGACTAAATGGTATCGATCCACGAGATCTTGAGTATTCATTTCTATGATAGTCTTTCCACTTTTCTTTATAGTTCTGCTTTTATATATATTTTGAGCTAATCTAGTATCATTGGAATAGCCAAAAGTTTTTTCCATCCAACTTTTTTCTTCCGGTTTATTTAAGCTATCGGGTTCTATTGGCTCGAACATCAACTTTAAAAGTTTGTCATAGGCTCTATCCAATAACTCACCAGCTAAGCTGTCTTGACCATAAGTTTCCATTTTTATAGCCCCCGATTGATTTAAGTTTTGAAATACATTTTCAGTATCTGAGCTGAAGAATACTAAGTCCACGTTCTCTTTAGAAAACTTAGATTCACTCACCATACCCCAGTCAACAGAAACACGTCCGTTGAAGGCTTTAGTTAGACCCCTAAATCCTAAATCAAACACTATAGAAATATCAGGTGTTTGCATTTTAAAACTTTCCATTAGTAAAGTTGACTTCTCTCTTGTCAACATAAATGAAAATGCTACTTTACTATTTTGAAAAACGGGTGCTCTACCTGTTCCGATAAGAGTTCTTTCTTCCTTCCCATCTAATAAAACACTGGACACAAGCATGAACTGACCAGTTGTTATCTCGACAGGTCCCACTAATTTTATAGAGTCAGATTGGTAAAGTTTTTGTAATTCTTTTTCTGCTTTTTTTATCTTTTTTTCTGGAGTAGTATAAGTGACTAAGAAATTAATCAATCCCCCACCGAATGCATCGGTTATAGATGAGGAAGATATCTCTGAATCTTTATTCTCAATAGCATACTGCAGAAAAGAAAATTCTGGCAAACCATTGACTATAGTTAAACCTGCTTCAGATGGTAAAAACTTAAATGTTTTATTATCGCCATAAGTTGGATAACAAGTAAGCTCTCCCGCTTGTACCATACCTTCTAATACAATAGGTTGTGCAGTAGCATTAAATATATATACACAAGAAATTATGACTATTAATATTCCCTTTCTCATTGCTTATCTGTTTGAGGTATTAAGAAAAGAAAAGCACTGTCTAATAATTTCATATCGTCCTTTACGACCTTACCTTTTGTATACCAATCTATTTGATAAACAATAGGCTCATTAACATCATGGTATAAAATAAAATCGTCGATCGTATAATTATCGGCTTGACGTATCGAAGGAAGATTTTTCATAAATGTCTGCCCAGCTACTTTAATTCCAAATCTTATCCGGATTGACTTAATTCCATTTTCTTTCAATAAATTATTATCAATACCAAAAGAAATTTGCTTTTTTTGTAGAGGTGGATTGATTGATAATGATGAACTATTGGCTTTCTGCCAATCCATTGTGATTGTTGTATCTAAATCATTGAGTTGCCAAGCGACCATATATTCATAGCTTAACCAATCTGGACTATCTTCGCCTAATCGGCTATAGTTGCATTTTTGAATGAACTCTCCAGAGTCAATCATAGTCTTATTAAATCGTAGCGTACGTTCAAATGAGTTTTGTAGAGTATCACTATATGTTTTTCTAACTCTTACTGAGGCATTGTCGAAAGCTGTATCGAAACAATCAAAATAACTTCCATTAATCTGGAAGTGGAGATCTCTTGATTGAAATGAAGGATCTTCTAAATCGACGACATTAAAATATCTTTTATCGTCTTTAAAAGAATTAAAAAATCCACCGATATTACCTGCAGAATATACTGGAACTTTTATTGAAGTATTTTGATTTAGCGTCACATTAAATACAAAGGATTGCACTTTAGACTTTTGCTTCAAAGTCATCTGAACCTTTTTAGTATAATCCGAATTAGGTTTACTACTTTGTCCAGAAGTATTAATATTCATTGAATTAGGAGTCCTGCTATCTTTCATATCGAATAATGATCGAGTAACCTTATCGGTAAGAATATTTAATACATTATCATACATTTGAGTATTGACATTGCTGCCGTTAGACAAATCGACAATTTCGATTTTGATAAGCCCTTCAGTGGCCATACTATCGAGAACATTCTCAATTTGATATTTCTGGTAGGTCCCTAAATCAATTTCTACAGCATTTGCAAAATGATCAAACACCAATTCTAAATTAGCAGAGATTGTAGCTTTATAACCACTCACTAATGCATCAAAGCAACCTTCAATTACAATAGATACATCTGAAGTTTTTGTTTCAAATGACTCCCATAGCAATGAGGCTGCTGTGGTATTCAATAATGATGAAATTGCGGCTTTAGAACCTGGAAGAAACGGTGCTTTGCCAGAGGTAATGGTACTACTTTTAAAGAGTGAATCTTGGCCATTTGATAAAACAGAAGAAACTATTCTGAAACTTGGATTAGAATTTTCGTAGTCTTCTTGTAATTCTACGGGGCCCATTATGACTGCGTTTGGCACAGTCTTTCTTAATTCTTCACTTAGTAGATCTATATTTTCCTGGCTTAACGAATACTCAACTAAGGCATGAAAAAGGCCACCACTTTGCTCTAAGTTATTACCAACGTAATTTAAACATAGAAATTCATAATCTCCTTTACTGTCAGCAGCTAATGAAGGAACATTAGGCAAGTAATAGTACTCGTTAGGATTCTTACTATCTTGAAATAGTTGAATTCCATTGATCTCCAATCTGCCCTCGTCATATAAGACGATGGCATGGGCATCTATTATGTATGCACACAGAAGTGCACAGGTCAGGTATTTACAAAGAGTGCTTTGCATTGGTTTTAACGGTTATTCATATGTGTGATGACATGATACAAGTAACGGCACTTATCTCATGATAAATTTCAAATCTATATTTGCTATACTATAAATATTTTTGCAATTAAAATTTGAGACTGCTTGGATCAAATTTATTTAATTACATATTGTGTTCCATCCCCAATTAGGGTGAATGAACTTATTTTATTTCAATTATTTTAGTCACCAGAGCTTCTCTAACTATCCCTGCTATGCTCTTTACTCCTAGTTTAATCATAATATTATTTCTATGTGTTGTAATAGTTTCTTTACTTAGGTTAAGCTTATTAGCAATTTCCCCAGTAGTATTTTCATTTACTATTAATTCAACAATTTCTATCTGTCTACAAGAAAGTTTTGGCCTTAGGTTATTGTTGTAGTTAGTAGGGTTCATATAATAAATAGCTAATAGTTAATACGTGAATAATTTCTTTTCACAATACTAAATTACTTGTACTTATGTCACCATCCTATGTCAATTACTCGAAGCAATGGTTTGACTTTCCGAATGGTCCTTTTTATTACCCCAACTAAATTTAGATAGCTCATGAGCAACGCTATAAATAGAGCATACAATAACTTCAGAAGTAAAGAAATAATTATACAAGGTTTATTATAATACATTAAGGATTATAGAATTTATTGATTGGAATACTCTTAACTTTCTCTTATCTATCTTTAGATTTCTTGAATCTAATTTGTTCAGAAAACCCACCCACTAAGATACCGGTGGGAAGAGCAAATACAGCTATCCCAAGTAGAGAAATTAAACCGGCAAAGAACTTACCTAAAGAAGTAATAGGATAAATATCTCCATAGCCTACAGTAGTTAGAGTCATTGTACTCCACCACATAGTAGCTGGAATACTAGAGAACTTATCTGGTTGCAATGTATGTTCACAGAAATACATTAGAGTGGAAGAAAGAAAAAGGACTTTTGCGATAATTAAGAAACTGATAAACAATTCATCCTTTGTATTTCGAAATACAGCTTCTATTACCCTGATAGCTTTTATAAATCTTATCACCTTAAGCAATCTGATAAGTCTAAGTAATCTCAGTACTCTTATAAATCTTAAATCTGGTATAATAAAGGAGAGGTAAAAGGGCAATATTGCAAACAGGTCTATTAAAGCATAAAATGAAATAGAATATCTAAGTCTTCCAGTGATAAAGTGTTTGTATTCAGGAGATTCAGTAATAGAATAGATTCTGACTAAATACTCAATTGTGAAAACGACAACTGAAAAAATCTCGAAATAATAGAAAAGCTCTTGGTATTTGGTGTAAATGGATTCAACAGACTCTAAAACAATACCCACAACATTAAGCAATATCAATAGAATGATAAAACAATCTATATACCAACTTACTGAATATTTATTGCAGCTAAGTTCTGTGATTTTGTATAGTTTTCTCTTTATCAATTTATATATGAATACTTAAAGTTGTAGTTAATAGGAATACTAATTTTCAAATTACAATTTATTTGAAGACATATAATCCATGGAAAGCAAATCATGAACTATTACCTCTCTTACAATACCTGCAACGCTTCTTGCACCAAGCTTTTGCATAATTCTTCGCCGATGGCTTTTAATCGTATTGGCGCTTAGATTTAATTCTTCAGCAATATCTCCAGTTGAATATTCTTTGATAATAAGAGCTATTATTAACTTTTCATTGTCAGAAAAGAGAGGTCCATCAGTCCTCGTCTGTTTTGAAATTTTCATAGATGACTATTTAATTGATATAGGGTAATCAGGATTTATAGATTTAATTTCTTCCTCCTAACTTAGACTATTAGCTATTAAATAAAAATCGTTAATCCCCCAATGTATATATTAATTGTCCGAATGGACGCAATCTTTACCCGAGCAAAATATTTGATAGTGAAATAAAATATTATTGCTTTAGTGATCATAAATTGACTTAGTGATTGACTAATTATCAAACATGAATAGCAATCAACTTCAAAGGAATAAGCCTATATGTTTTATATTATTTCTTTTAGAGATCTCCACTTTGTTGGATATAAGCTTTAGATAAGTATTGGTGATAACACCTTCATAACTTTAATGATTTAAAAACTTAGAACATCGATTCTTTTAACGTCGATGCCATATACCTATCTTATATTTTGAATTTAAATCAATCGAGATTAACACACATAGACTAATACCAGCAAGGGACAAAGATGCGTATAAAGCAAAGTTCTTCATGAAACTAATTAGATAAGTTTCAAAATCTCTGTTTTTTTCCTCTATATAAATGCTTCGAAAAGCCAGTTGAGTTCTTCGGGTATGGAAATACTGCATTGGGACATTATCCATATGTATCTAATAGACTTTGGCTAAGTTTAGAAAATCAAGCAAATAGATGAGAAGCAAAGCAAAAGAAATTAAGATCCTTCTAGTTGAGGACGAACTTATAATAGGAGAACATATTTCAGTCGAACTTCAGAAACATGGATTTGAAGTTTTAGAAATCCTTACCAAGGGTGAATATGCTTTAGAGTTTTTATTAAAAACAAAACCTGATCTCATAATTATGGACATCCAACTTGCCGGTAAAATGGATGGTATAGAGACGGCAAAAATAATTGCGGATAGTCATGGAATTCCAGTTATCTTCCTCACTTCAAATGTCGATGATAAAACATTTGAAAGATCTAAAAAAGCTAAGCCCTCAGCATTTATTGGCAAACCATTTAAATCAAAAGAACTCATTCGTACCGTAGAGATTGTCATGCAGACATGAGTATATAAACCTAAGTTATCCTAAGTTACAAAGCCATCAACCTCACCGCATAGTACTTTGCAATAAGTAAGATTATAATTCATAGTAAAGGCGAAATGCTTATAGTAATTATCTCTGACCATTACTTATTTATAGGTAGTCAAAATTCACCTAAGTTTTCAAATAAGTAATCTGGAGACACTAATATTTTATATTTAAGACACTTACGTCATTTAATCCAGAACTGCTTTTAACTAGGACGGAAATGGTGTTTTATTGTCCCAATGCGTCGTATTATTGTCCGAAGTGAGCAATATACTGCTGATTTGCCTACATTAATACTCTTAGAATCTATGTTCTCAACAATCTAATGTATTTTAGGGATATAGATTAGTCCTTTAATTCCTCCTCCAAAATGAGTCAAGTTAATATTCTTGTTGTTGAAGATGATTATATCATAGCTGCACATATTAGCAATCTTCTTATCGAAGCAGGTTATTCAGTTGCTGAATCACTTTCTAAAGGTGAGTCAGTTATCACATATGTAGACAACAACCCTGTCGACGTTATCTTGATGGACATAAATTTAGCCGGTGATTTGGACGGTATAGAGACAGCTATGTTAGTTATAAAAAAGCACAGCATTCCTATTATCTTTCTCACAGCAAATTCAGATGATATCACTTTTGATAGAGCTAAGGATACTTTTCCCTCTGCCTTTATAACCAAGCCATTCAAAAACAAAGATCTTACACGAACATTAGAAATAGTAATAAACCAATGTGATTTTGATTATAATCAAAACCAAGAAAATGTTTCTAATTCTGAAATGCTAATTGATAGGATTTTTGTTCGTGATAAAGACAGGATGATCAAATTAAACATAGACAACATTCTTTATGTAGAGGCTGATCGCAACTACTGCAAAATCACAACTAAAGAAAAGTCTTATACGCTATCTATCCCTCTCGCAAAATTTGAAAACAAAATAACGGATACCAATTTTGTTAGAATACACAGATCTCACTCTGTGAATATCAAAGCTATTGATGAGCTTAATGAAAACTATGTCTTTATTGATGGAAAATCATTAGCGATAAGCAAGTCATATAAGGAAAAGCTAAATACAAAACTCAATCTGATTTAGTAATTGGCTTTTAGCTTTTACGGTTGATTGCGTTTTTTAAAATAATAATTGTAAACATTATCGTAAATTAATACATTGGTATAATTATAATTTATTTTTAGCACTCAACAAATGAAATATCTAATAAACAGTGTCAGAGATTCGTTTGTCGTTTCCGGTTTCCCCGACATTGATCAACTAAGATATCAAATCCTAAAATTTGTTCTTCTTTTCACTATTGCATGTGGTCTTATCGGAGTAATCTATGCACTTATCGATAACGATATTTTGAATAAGACTTATACCATTACAATACCTATAATAGCTGTGGCATCAATGGGTCTTGTTTTCCTACCACGTTTCAGACTTGATATTACAGCATTTTTAGTTTTTAGCTTAGTCTACATTGGCGTATACATTCCAGGTTATTTAGGTCTAATGGAACCTAATATTGTTATACTATTCCTAAATAGTATACTGATCTTAGCTATGTTTTTCGTCAGATATAGGCCCTTAGTAATAATAGCTTACATTACAGGTGTCATTGCAAATGTTCTTATTATATGGACTACAGAATGGGTTATTCATGAATACCTTGTGGCTTCATTTATTTATTTAGTTCTGTTTTACTCCATAAGCACATTGATATACAGTTTTCAAGATCGATTGGTGGAAGAAAATAAAATCAAACAAGACAAAAATAAAAACATCAATTTATTGCTTAATGAAATTCACTTTAGAGTAAATAGCAACTTACAAACCATCTCAAGTCTTCTCTATCTACAATCAAGCTATATTAATGACACAGAAGCGAAAGAAGCTATCACCAAAGGACAGCAAAGAGTAGAATCTATGGCACTAATACATAAGAATCTATATCAGAGATCTGATCACACAAGCATACAGATGAAAGACTATCTCTCTAATCTTGTAGGAAATCTAAAGGACGCTTATAGTTATGATAAAAAAATCAAAGTTTATTTAGATGTAGAATCAAAAGAGTTAGATATAGAAACGGCGATCCCCATTGGACTTATTATGAATGAATTAATAACTAACGCATTTAAATATGGATTCGAAAACAGCTCGACAGGACAATTAGATATCCTATTCAAAATTCATGAATCTTCAAGTTTCACTTTGAAAATAAAAGATTCAGGGGCAGGAAGGAAAGATTATAATGAAGGTTTTGGTTCGCAATTGATCACTTTATTGACTAAGCAATTGGATGCCACCTTTAGCCATGGAAATGATAATGGTTATTGGTGCAAGATTACTAAGTCTTCAGACCTCAGCTAAATATATCATGCGAGCATCCAACATTTCACCAGATAGAACTACTAAATTAAATCTGATATGAAAGATTTTTTCAAATCAGCAATGGACTCAATTTCTAAGTCAAGATATAAGGATTTAGACAGCTTAAGATATCAAGTACTGAGGTATGTGTTTACTTGTATCATTGTGATTGTAGGCTTCAGCTTAGTATACTATTATTTTACTCTTGGAGAAGATCTATCTAAGTCATTGTACATTGGCTTACCTATAGCAGCAGTTTCAGCATTTGGACTTCATATACTACCGCGACTTGCATTAGACAGTACTGTCGCTATTACATTTACTTTGATGTATATAGGAATATATACTGCCGGGTTACTTAATATTCTGGGAGTAGGTTTTGTGATATTGATTCTCAATATGATACTGATACTCACATTATTTTTTATAAAGCGTAGAAGCTTGGTTATGGTAGCATGTCTCACTGGAGTGATCGCAAACATTTTTATAATTCACTCCACTTCAATTTTCCTTCATGAGTACTTGATCGGATCGATTGCATTTCTTTCTTTTTTCTATGCCTTCAGTACGTTGATATTTAAGTATCAAGAAACGCTAATTATAGAAAACAAAAATATCGAAAGTAAGAATCAGAAGATTCAATTACTACTTAAGGAAATCCATCATAGAGTCAAAAATAATCTACAGACTATTTCTTCCATACTTTATTTACAATCAGTAAAAATGACAGATACTGAAGCTAAGGAAGCTATCATTAAAGGTCAGCACCGCATAGAGTCAATGGCACTAATCCATAAAAACCTTTATCAAAGAAATAATCTTGCAGGTATTGAAATGAAGGAATACATTACAAGCCTATCTGACAACTTAGAAAATGCACATGGTGAAGATAAGGACATAGAAGTAATCATAGATATGGTATCTACCGAAGTTAATATTGACATTGCAATTCCTTTAGGTCTAATCCTAAATGAAATATTAACTAACGCATTTGAGTATGCTTTTATCCATAGAAACTATGGAAAAATAATGATCTCCATGAATCAAAATTTATCAAAACAATATGTGATTGAGATACTCGATAATGGCATCGGTAATAACTCAACTAAAAACATGTTTGGTAACAAGCTCATCCGACTGCTGACTAAGCAAATTAATGCCACATTTGAAGAAGGCAACCAAGATGGTTACTGGTGCAGGATAACTTTAGAGTAATCTTAGAAAGAAGTATTCAAGCAAAACGATTTTTCTAAGCTCGCTGGTTATGATAATAGAGATGAACGAACGCTCCGCCAACAGCGGAGACGATTGACTAAATGTCAATAGGCAGTGAGTGAACCCCGATATCAATCGAGGGTAGGAAGGAACAGTCCGCCCCAAGCGGATACGATTGACTAAATGTCAATCGGAAGTGAGTGAACCTCGATATCAATCGAGGGAGGGTGGAAAGGAGGTACAGCATTACATGACAGACATAAAAAAAGCTTGTCACTTTCGTAACAAGCTTCAGTGAGAGTGAAGATGAGCGAACGGTCCTGAAAAGTCGAGTACGACAGTGCTCGAAGTGAGTGAACCGCGAAAGCGGGCGCAGCAGAGCCTTCGAATCACTTCACTTGAAACAAAAAAAGACCCTCGCTATAAACGAAGGTCTTTTTGTGAGAGTGAAGATGAACGAACGTTCCGCCATAGGCGGAGACGATTGACTAAATGTCAATCGGCAGTAAGTGAACCTCGATATCAATCGAGGGTGGGTGGAAAGAAGGCAGAGCATTACATT
>Ga0209831_1003072_pt1 | contig 14051 bp, 19 predicted proteins | sample Maine_Asex4_meta_FD_187451 | JGI IMG/M metagenome (GOLD analysis project Ga0209831, IMG submission 187451) | Marine algal microbial communities from Maine, USA - Maine_Asex4_metaG (SPAdes) (version 2) | ecosystem: Host-associated > Algae > Red algae > Unclassified | place: Maine, USA | collected...
CGCAAAACATCGCTCATGCTCTTGCGCTTGGCGGGGGTGAACTTTGGCTGCTGCATGGACCGGAAGACTTTGTCCATGCTAGCCAAAGCCGCCGCCCGAGCCTCGTCCACGGTTCCGCCGGCACACGCGGCTTGAGCGGGAGCAACAGGTGGCGCTGGGACGTCACGGTCGCCATGACGGGCACGGTCCGCAACAAGGGCGCCGGCCAGACGGGCGCCGCCTGGTGTGGCACCCGCGTCGCGGGCGGCCGCAATTGCGGCGTCCGCCGCTCGGGCCCGTGGCTGGGCCGCCGCCCCTCCCAAATCTTCGTCATCCACAATCGCGCTGCGGGCAACGTGGGCCGCCACATGCGAGCCGGCGACGGATTCACCCGCCGTCGCAGCTAGACTGCTCTTGGCCCGTGCGCGCTGCTCCTTAAGTTGTCGAGGCGTTTGGGCCCGATCGGCTAGGATGACCCGCAGCCGTCCATGCATTGCGGCCATGTCATGCTTTTCACAAACAAACTTGGCCGCCTTTCTTGAACGTGTCGGGATGGCACACGACCTCATGTCCTCCGTGTGCCCCCGCACCCTGCAGGCTCCGCATGCCACAGCACACAGGGTACACGTCGTCTGCCCGCAGGCATCAACGCATGGATACTTCGGGCTTTGCACGAGCGGGCAAGTGCGCGTGTCGTGTCCATCCATGTTGCAGGCACTGCACCGACGGACACGCGTCTCGGCCATGCCTGCAAGGGATAAAACAACCATGTTTGCAGAAAAAAAATCAACCGTACAATGCACTGCGCCGTTAGAATATTGAGATGAGTGGAGTGGGCCAGCCGCGTCCATGAAATCGTGCCATTCCGACAACAAAGTGCGCCACACGAAGCAGACGCGTGTCACGTACCAGCCAGTGGTGGCGAGCCTGTACCCACGGGGGCGTCTGGGGCTCCCGAGCGCGAAGCGGTGCCCTCCATGCGTCACGGGAATGGTGAGCAGAAACCGTAGTGTGAGCGGACACGCGACCTCGTTGCGGGGCACGGGGACAGTGACGGGAATGGAGACAGTGATGAGCCCCGTGAAGATGACGAGTGAAGCTGTGCCCGCGGACATCTGGTCGAGGGCGGCCACGGCAGTCGATTTCCTGGACAGGTTGTCACTCTCCAAATCCAATCGACTTGACAGGAAATGCTGCACTTCCTCATGGATCTCGTCTTGAAAGGCGCCGAAACCAACCCTAACATTTCGTTTGAAAGATTAACAGTGATGTAGCTGTCGGTCTCTGTCTCTGGCCGCCAGGACAGAATTGGGGGATCAGCAATAGATAGACGTTTCGCTACTGAGAGCATCTCCACCAATCGTCACGGCCGGCAGAATCCCCATCCAAACGGGTTTTAGATGGGCCTTGGATGTTGCCTCGTCACTCTTTGGTTGTTCACGGATGGGCTTCTCCTGCTGATTCAAGCCCATCCACCAGAGTTTTGGATGGGATACCTCTGGGCTTTGGATGGGATTTCGATGTGCGCTTCCAGCCGATGGCGTGGTCCCCAGTTCCGCCCGGGAGTCCTTCGTGTGGAGGTGACCCGCTCGAGAGACACCGTGTGATCCTCGGCAGGCTCGGCCGTTTCATATTCAGAAAGCCGGTGTGAAACCAAAAGGCCATGTGATTGGCTACCAGTCGCACGTGGAGTGGCCACACCGCGCAGCAGTTTGGGCCAATCCAATTGGTCTTCTGGAAGTATAAGTATTCTGTTCCAAAGCATGCCAATTGCACGGGCCTCGCTTAGAGCCGGCCGTCCTCACGACCGACTCTGAATTCGACGAGGTGAAGTCGCGGCGGAGGCATAGTTGCAGCGTTCGTGACTCCAGTGCCGCGTTGTGTGGGCGGGGGTCCTCGCGGGAGTCAGGGGTTCGAGACAGTCTCTCAACACACTGTGCAAGTGACGGAGTTTTTGCACTCTCGAAGCGAATAGCGGAGCGCAGCGTGGAGCACGTCGTTTCGCGATGTCACCGACTCATTGCAAGTTTCAAGGTCAAGTCATCTTCTGTCGCTGTCTGTCGGCGTGAACAAGACGACCGTCGGCTTGGTCGTGACGTGGACGGGGTGGACACAATCTACAAGATTTGAATCCCAAGTACTGAGAAATATGGGAGTTTTATCGCAGAAAAGCAAGGGTCGACCTCGTGCCGCGGACGCCGCTGAGCAGATGGAACAGATGGGAGCAGTACGGTGGCTACAATTAGAAAGGGCCCGGCACAAGAGTAGAAATGATGCTGGCCCAATCAGGTGTCGTGATTCTTCCGCGGACGTGACGAGGGCCGAAAAGAAACGGCTGTGATGCACAAAAGAGCGGTGAATTCTGTCTGGCCTCGGTCGAGGAAGCCCATCCCAGTAACTCTTTGGATGGGGATTCGAGGGGCCCTCACAGACGTCCAAACCGCCCATCCGTCACAGTTTTGGATACGAATAGGCTTTGGATGGGGACAGATGGGGATTCTGGCGGCCGTGATGATGGCTCCAACCGTCCAAACAGCCAAACGTGGCACCGTTCGGCCAACGAGGGCACTGGGGGAGAAAGCGAGGTCCAAAACTAGTGTTTGACGGTGGTGTGACGGCCCAAAAAGAGCACTTCACACAATTCTAATTCTCTACTGCATCTCGAGTTCCGAACGCGCGACTGCCCCAGTTGTGGAGCTTCAACGGTCCAAACAGGCCTGTTTGGCGCCGCTTTAAAGTGTTTAGCCAAAGCATGGTTCCATTTTCGCCAACCTTATTGCTGTCTTCCCAATTTTGGCCGATCCCGTCGGTGTCAAGAGGGGTGATCAACAGTGCGAAACAGCGTCTCAGCCATCCACTCGGCCGGATAGAGTCGATTGACCAATGGGCAGTTAACTCAGACCCCTTCTTGACTTTGACCTTATCGGCCAAAATTGGGAAAACAGCAATACGCCAATGCAATGCGTGACCCGTGGCGGGCGCACAATCTCGAGAGGCGCCGCGATCGAAAGAGGCGCTTGACTTGTCCCGATCGATCGCACTTACAGGGCATGACAGGATAATTCTCCCAACACAGAGCCCGTCGCTGCGACAAAGCAGAAGAAAAACATCGAGACAAACATGCGCTAAACAGTTTTCTTCGCCTCCCCACACCTAAGGGACCGCTTCACCGGTCGACGATGGGCGAGGTCCGCGGCGAGGGGCCGCTCAATGAGGCCTTGAGCGGCCGCAAAGGCCGCGTCGAGGCACACCTTCTGCGCGCGTGCAGTGGCGCGCAGGAGACACAGGTCCTCCTCTGCCCCGCTCGTCCCGCGGCGGTCCGCAACAACGGAGACCGCAACGCCGCCAGCCGCCGCCTCAGCTGCATGCTGAGCGACGACGCGCCGCCACGCCATGACGGCGTCGACGGCCGCCTCCCGCGCAAAGACGAACTCCGCCGGCCGCAGCACAGCTAGTGTGTTAAGGGGATCGTCCAAGATCGGCGTGCAGCTCGACACGTACGAGTGTACAATCATGCACAATCGGTGCGGGATCATCTGCAATCGACTCTACTAGGCCGGCGGTCGATTGTCAGCAGCAGAGCGACCGGCCGGATTGCATGCTTGCAAGCACCCCCCTCTGGGAAGCACACTCCAGAGCCTGGAATGCGAGTCGGGTTTCCCAGACCCCTCTATCCCCAAGTTATTGAGCCAGCTCGAACCGAGATAGCGGGCTTTGAAAATTGTGCAATGGAAAGTCGCCGGGGTTGACCCATGCAAGAGGGCCACCATGGGGGGGGCTCCATTGATGCCAGTTGGATGATTTGCGCCTGTCGCGGAGACTGCGGTCACAACCACCGCTCTTTCCAGTGCGCATGCGCGTTGCACCTGGACACGGCTTCAGAAGCGGTAACACCGCCGCCCACCGCACACCGGCTGCGCCCCACCACTTGACGTGGTCCGCAGCTGCGGGCAGGCGCTGTTCTTCTTGTGGTGGTCTGCGACCGGCGTGGGTGCCGAAACATTCATGGTGGCCCTCCGCTGATAGCGGTGGGCCCGCTTGTGGTTGTTAGAAGCGGGTAGTGAGGTTCGTTTGCACCACCTCGGTGGTTTGCGGACGGTTGTGTGCTGAGTGGCATTGTTCAGTGGTCCCAGGACGACCGCGCTTTTGTTCGGAGGTTTGCGAGCAATAAGACGTTGGCTTCACCTCGTTGGCCGCACGTGGCTTCTCCCCTCTGAGCTGCCACTTTGTTTTCTCGTTCTCTTACTGCTCTGACATCCTTATCAACAGCTGTTCCCCACTGCCTTCCCCTTCTCATTCTCGTGCCGCATCACGCCTCACTTGGCACCTAGGCACGCTCGTGTTCCGTTTGGCTTGCTTGGTTTTCGTATCCGTGTTGGCGTGGGCGGGAGTGAAGCGGGTAAAGGCTTTGAGCTGCGGCTGCCAACAGCGCTCTGATGCACCGTTGCTGACACATGCTATGCTTTATCGTGTTGCGCTTTCACGTTGTTATCCACGGATGTTTGCTTTCTTTTTTTGAGCTACTGTACGTCAATTTGGCATGTGGAATGAATGTGCGGCCTTCTCATTTGCTGTTTCTGTCCGAGCAGATACGGATTCGCTGCCTCAAGCTGCGCGCGACGTGGTCGCATTCATGGCCATGAGGATCTCGGAGTCGTCGTGGGCGGCCGTGGCTGTGGCGGCGGCCGTGCTCCTCGGGCTGTCCGCTCTGCAGCCTGGACAGCAGCTTCCCGGGGAGCGTGTCGTCACGTTTTGCTCTTTTGTGCTCACGTTCTCGCACGCAGGTTGCCTCCTGCTGCTGGGCCAGAGCGCTCCAGAGATCCCGGTGCAGTGGATGGCCTCGACCTCCTGTCTGCTCGGTGCAGAAGGCAGAGACGAGCAGCTGGTTGCAGCGGCATCGTGTTTGGCTGACGCCGACGCGCAGACGTGGGGGCGCCTGCGCCGTGTCCTTTTCTGGGTTCTGGTCTGTATTTAGTCGCTTGCATTTTCAGAGGGCTCCATCGTCTTTCTCGTTCGGCGTTTGACTGCACGCGTAGTGGTCCACATGAGCCAGGTGTTGGCGTGGTGGCGCCGCGGGTACGCTGAGGGTGACGCTTTGCCTGCTCCGCAGGGATTAGGCAATCTTGGGCCTGCTTTAGAGCAGGACGCTGCTGCTTTTTAGATGTGCTTGGCATTGTTATTTCTGTTTATTCCTCTTTGTTCCATTGTGCTTGCACAGCCTCATGCGGCGAGCCATGTCTGTTTTGTCATCGGGGTAAAACAAGCTCCAGTGGCTCAGCAGTTTCGTACTCTCGTGCTGTGCTCAGATAGTCTGTCTGGAACGCTACAGACACGATGATGCCAGGTTTATTATCCCAATACAGAGCCCGTCGCTGCGAGAAAGCAGAAGAAAAACATCGAGACAAACATGCGCTAAACAGTTTTCTTCGCCTCCCCACACCTAAGGGACCGCTTCACCGGTCGACGATGGGCGAGGTCCGCGGCGAGGGGCCGCTCAATGAGGCCTTGAGCGGCCGCAAAGGCCGCGTCGAGGCACACCTTCTGCGCGCGTGCAGTGGCGCGCAGGAGACACAGGTCCTCCTCTGCCCCGCTCGTCCCGCGGCGGTCCGCAACAACGGAGACCGCAACGCCGCCAGCCGCCGCCTCAGCTGCATGCTGAGCGACGACGCGCCGCCACGCCATGACGGCGTCGACGGCCGCCTCCCGCGCAAAGACGAACTCCGCCGGCCGCAGCACAGCTAGTGTGTTAAGGGGATCGTCCAAGATCGGCGTGCAGCTCGACACGTACGAGTGTACAATCATGCACAATCGGTGCGGGATCATCTGCAATCGACTCTACTAGGCCGGCGGTCGATTGTCAGCAGCAGAGCGACCGGCCGGATTGCATGCTTGCAAGCACCCCCCTCTGGGAAGCACACTCCAGAGCCTGGAATGCGAGTCGGGTTTCCCAGACCCCTCTATCCCCAAGTTATTGAGCCAGCTCGAACCGAGATAGCGGGCTTTGAAAATTGTGCAATGGAAAGTCGCCGGGGTTGACCCATGCAAGAGGGCCACCATGGGGGGGGCTCCATTGATGCCAGTTGGATGATTTGCGCCTGTCGCGGTGACTGCGGGTTTTCGAGTGAGCCGTAGTTGGTTGGATGCGTTTTTTCACTCGAGAGTTGTCTCAGGCGCGAGGCCGGCAGGCTTTCAACACCTTCGTGTGCCTCTCTCGCCACGTCGTGCCGGGGCACCCCCCGCCTGCGCAGTACTTCTTCCCTTGGAGGGTAGCTGCTCTTACCATTCCACAAATCGCGACTCCCCTCGAGGAGCCCACGAAAATTCCTCCGAGCTCAGCTTCAAAGTGAGCTGCCCTCGATATACAAGTACAAGTAACTACGCCACATCCTTACAGCACTGCATGTCAATGGGCCAGCCAAACACTCCGATGACCGCTTCAGTACTCCTGAAATTGTCCAGGCAGTCCACGGTAGCTCCGACTTACCTGCGCGGGCTTTGGGGGCTGCCGCAGCACTCTCCCCAGCACCCCGCAGTCCGCGCCATGTACGCCACTGCGCGGCCACATCCCGCCCTGACCGAGGCGACATCTCCCGCCAAGTTTCGTAATCGAGAAATAGCCCAAGTCGATCACCATGTCGCAGGTGTTTCACCAGCAAAATCGACCTCCGCCAAAATCACCAAAATCACGATCGATGTGAAGCAGACGTCGAGGGGAGTGCAACGCACTAGGGCGCGTTTCGACCGGAGACGATCCGGCGCATCGGCGGCCCGTCAAAGTGCGGGCGTACACGCAGCTTATTGACTTTGCCGACATTCGGCTCGACCCGTCGGAGCAGTACGCCTACAGCTCCCGGCCAAAACCGGCCAAAATCGACTTGCACCAAATCGATTCGGGCCCGACCGGCCGACTCGGTCCAAAGCTGGAGACTTCCAGATCCGGGCCGAAGACCACAAAAGAAATCGACTTCACCAAGATCGACTCGACCCGCCGGAGCTGTCTGCCTACAGCTCCCGGCCGAAATCGCCCAAAATCGACTGAAGCCAAATCGAGTCGGGCGATCGCCACGAACCCGCGGCTGCGCCACTGATCGGCCCAAGTGGCGTCACAGTGCCCGAGGACGGTCCCAACCGGCCGTCTCCCCAAGGCAACAGCGCCCTGTTGCCGGCCCCAAGCAAGTGGATGGTAGCGCAACCGTCCACAGCCGGCACCGGGCCGCGGGAAGGTCGACGGAGGTCGCTGCCGCGAATTCGTGGCTGCACCACTGGACGCCTCCAGTGGCGCCATGGTGCCTCAGCACTCTCCCAAGAGGGGGTCGCCAAGCCCGGCACCCCGCGCAGCCACGCCCAGATCTTCACCAACCCCGACGGCAGCCCGAAAAGCCGTGAACGCCGGCGACGGCAGCGGCTTGGTGAGCCCATCTGCCGGCATGTCGGCGCTCGGGAGGAAGTAGAGGGCCATATCTCCGCGCGCCTGGAAACCGCGAACCATGTGGTGGGCGACGTCGACATGCTTGGTCCGCCCCGTCCGCTCGGGGTTGTTAACCAGCGCCAGTCAGGACTGTTTGTCATCCCCCATCGACACGGCTCCGCCGTCGACGCCCAGAGCCGCCAGCAGTTTGCGCAGCCACAGCGACTCCTTGGTCGCCATTGCGGCGGCCACGTACTCGGCCTCGGCCGTCGAGGTGGAAACGGTCGACTGTCGTTGCTTGCCCACGAAATCGGCCCGCCATTGCAAGTGAAGACGATAACGGTTGTCGACCGACGACCGTTGATGTCGCCGGCCCAATCGGCGTCGACAACCCCTTTCAGCGGCTCGCTGCCGCCGTACACCGCCCCCAGGCGAGTAGTCCAGCGCAGGTGGCGCAAAAACCCCTTGGCCTTGCGCATGTGGTTCTTCTCAGGGCAGGACATAAAGCGCGACAGCACCCCCACGGCAAAGGCAATGTTTGGCCTCTTCGTGGTAGACAGGTGGCGGAGGGATCCAACCAACTCTGCGTAACGGTTGCCTTCCGGCAGCAGGCTCGCCCCTGTCTTGGTCAGCTTGACTCATGACGCCATCGGTGTCTTGTTTGGCGTCGCCTTGTCCATCCTGATTGCCTCCAGCACCGTGGCGGTGTGCCCCGGGTTGCTCAACGTCAGAGTCTTGGCCGCCCGGTTGAGCATGGCCCTCATGCCGAAAAAGTCCTTGACCTCCCCCATGTCGCGCACCTCAAACTTGGCAGACACGCAGCGCGTAACCGCCTCGACCCCGTTCAGCTTTTCGCCCGCCACTATAGGGTCTTCAACAGCGACTAGGATGAAGACGCGCCAGTGAACGGGGTGCAACCACTCGTAGAGGCACGGGTCCACCTTGTACCGGACCGCCCCCATTTCCTTGGACTCTTTGTCGAGCTTGAAGCCACAAAGCCGCCCCGCCTGCTTTGTCTCGTAGAGTGACAGATTCAGTCGACACATCTCCTCCACGCCCTTCGGATCGACACAGTCGGGGGGTTTGATCTACATATCCTTGTCCATCTTGGCGAGGAGGAAGGCTGTCTTGACGTCGACATGATGAGCCCCCAAGCCCGTAGCTGCAGCCACAGAAAAGAGAGCTCGTGTCATAGCCGCGCTGGGCACCGGCGCCCATGTCTCATCGAAGTCGCGCCCCGGCACTTGGTTGAAACCTTGGGCCACAAATCGGGCCTTATTCCGCGTCATCTTCCCTCCGCGTCGTGCTTGATGTCGAACACGAATCTCGTCTTGATCGCCTTGTGCTTCTTGTTGTTCCCCTTAATATTGGACCAGGTGCCAAGCTTCTTGTGTGCTGCCACCTCCTCCTTGATAGCTTGCTTCCATCCAGGCCAAACAGGGCGAGCACGCGCCTCCTTCTCAATTTCAGGCGGTTTGTGCGAGTCCCAGCTCGCCTCAGCCGCGGACGCGGTGCCGCTAGCCAGGTACGCCTTGGGTTCCTTCTCCCACCATGTGACATTGGGAGCTGGCTTGCGCTTCGAGCGGCGAGGCCTAGGTGCGACGCTGTCACTGGCCACAGGTGCTTGACCTGCCCAGGGTGTCAAGTCACCGTCGCCATCATCGTCCTCTCTCTCGCTCTTTGCAGCAAGGGAAGATAACTGCCATCTTCGTCGCTTGTGGAAGTTTCGTCGGGAGCGTACTTCTTCCCACGCCCGCCTTCGGCGTCGAGCATGTCCATTTCCCCCTCCGTGGCGTCGACGCTGTCGGCGTCAGCCTCCGCAGTTAGCCGGGTACCAGCGCTTGGCCCGACCACCGACGTCTCGACCTTAGCCGGATTCTCCTCCATCAGCACGTCTCGACGCTCGAAGACTTGGTTCGTCTCATCCTCGAGAATGCGGTAGGCCTTGCCACCGACAGTGTAGCCGAAAAAGTGGCCGACGTCGGTCCTTGGCTCCAGAATACGCTGCTCCTTCTTGTGTTTGAGCGCCCAAGCCCGATTCCCCCAAATGCGGAATCCCGCGATGTCGGGGCGTCGACCCGTAAGAGCCTCCAGCGGCTTACGTCCAGCCCCGCCTTGGGGGACCGGTTAAGATCATGAACTACTGAGGCCAACGCCTCAGCCCACAGCTCTTCCTCTGCTCCGGCATCGAGCAGAGCAGTACGCACGCGCTCCATCAGCGTGCGGTTAACCCGCTCCGCTTTGCCGTTCTGCTGTGACTTGTACGGCGCCGTCATCTCCGATGTGACGCCTTTGTCCTCGTACCACGCCTTGAGACCCTTCGTGACGTTCTTCTTGGCACCATCATGACGGACGCGCTTGACCTTGGTCCCCGTCAGTGTCACATGCTGCGTGATACGCGTCTTGAGCACGTCCAGGGCCATCCCTTCTGTCTTGATAGGCGTAGTTGTGATGAAGCCCGTGGAGTCCTCCAGCGCCGTCATGAAGCAGATGGAAGCACCCAACGACTCATTGAGCGGGCCACCAATGTCGGTGTGCACCAGTTCTCACTTGGTTCTTGCTGTCGACGAGCGGGGGCTCGGCGACTGGACCATCTTGCCGTCCACACACGGCACACACACAGTACCAATGACGCGCTTGGCGTCTGCCACTGACGACGGCATGCCGTCGACCATTGTGGCCGCCCGCTTGAGGTTCTCCAACCCCAAGTGGTTGAAACGACGGTGCCACAGCTCCGCCTTCCCAGCTATGCGCGTGGATGCCGCGGTAGCCAACCCCTGTACCGGCGTCACCTTGATCACGTACTGCTCCAGGTCGTTCACCTTGCCGACCACCGAAGCCTTGTCAAGCACCCCGCTCCAGTGAACAGCATCCTCGTCGCTGAGCATGTAACAGGCGTTGTTGACGAACACCACCGCACCTCTATTGCGGTCTACCGCTCGAATCGACAGCAGGTTACTGGTCAGGTTCGGAACGAGCATGGCCTCCGCGAGTAACACTCGCGTGTTGGTTTTTCCTTTGCCAACGTCCATGGAGACGTGGCCGTGCCCCTTGATGGGCACCTTATCGCCGTTGGCCAAGGTGACGTCGGCCCCGCTTCCCGACGTCCGGACGGTGAAGCCCTCATCCCCGGCGGCCATGTGGTTGGTTGCGCTTGAGTCGAGCACCCCAGTTTATGAGCAGAGGGTGCTCCCGTGAGCCTTGCTGCTCCTGGTATTGCCAATAGAAGCAGTGTAGGCCAGAGCGGCACCCGCGTGGGGCCCGCTGCCGTGGCGGCCTTCACGACCACCACCGCCGGGCTTGCTCTTGGCCTTCGCCTCGTGCGCCTTCTTCTTGTAGCAGTCGCGCTGCATGTGTCCCTTTTTGTTGCAGTAGAAGCACACGACCGACTTCTTGTCAAACGGCTTCTTAGGCGCCGCTGCCGCAAAGGCTTGTGACTTGACACTGCCAGAAGGCTTGGAAGCGCCGAAAAAACTGCTCCGCTGCTCGACTTGAAGCAACTTAGCCGTCACGTCCGACATGACGAGCTTAGTGCCCTTGATCCCCAACGTCGTCCTGAGCATCCCGTACTCTGCCGAGAGCCCTGCCAGGACACGCAGCACAAGCGTGTTGTCGCCCACCGGACTGCCGAGCATGGCGAGCTCGTCCCGGGTCATATTGGCGCGCGACGCAAACTTGATCATGTTCTCGTCGGCGCCCTTCTTCAGACTGCTCAGCTCGTCCATGAGCCGCAACAGCTGCGCGTAGTCACGTGCCTCGAACATGACCTTGAGCGCGTCTCACGCCTCCTTGGCCGTGTCCACCGACGAGAACGTGTTGAGATGCACGGGCTTGACCGGCATCTGGATGGTCGCTAGCGCCGCCTCGTGCATGTCGTCGCACGCGTCGACCCCCGGGTCGGACTTCTTGTCGTTGGACGAAGATGCCGGTCGGTCCGTCACGACCGCCGCCCAGAGCTTCTCCTTCTTGAGCTGCGCCCGCTGGTACGCTGCCCACATCTTGTAATTGTCCTCCGGCTGCGCGAGCCGGGGGCCACCAAAGCGGCCGTAGTCTGCCATGTTGACGACCTCGGCGCCACACAGCGCCGCACTAACGACGTAGGGAGCAGAACACGCCCGCCCGATGCAGGAACACACTGCAAGGTCGACTCGCCAGCGACCGCAGGGAAGTCGACGGATACCACCAGCGACAGCTAGGCCCATAGCCTGTAAAGTGAGCGGTTGCTGGGTGGATGCGTTGCTTTACTCCAGAGCGGTCTAAGGCGCGAGGCCAGCAGGCACTTGACCCGTCCGTGTGCCTCTCTTGCCACGTCCTGCCGGGGCACCCCTTGCCAGCGCAGTGCTCCCTCCCTTGCAGTATAAATGCTCTCACAACCCCGCAAATCGCACCGCCCTGAGGAGCCCACGAGAATCTCGCTGAGCTCAGCTCCAGAAAAAGGCGCCCTCGATATACAAATACAAGTAATTACATCACAGACATACAGCAGTGCATGTCCATGGAACAGCATAACAAGCCGACGACCGCGTAAGTACTCCTGGAACTAGCCAGGCAGTCTGCGGTAACTCCGACTTACCTGCGCGGGCTAGGGGGGCTGCCTCAACACAGGTAAATGAAAGACAAGTTCAACTATGGGGCGGTCAGGGGTCCCGCAGTTGGGAGGGGCGTGGCCCTCCAGCTGTGATCAGCACACCCCCGGTGGCTGCTCCAAACTATCCCAATTCGGGCCAGCACGGAAATGACCTGTCCGGATCTCGATGAGATCGGATTTGGTCGGGGGCGGGGCTTTTACCCTGTGGTTTTCCAAACTCCCCTACTACTTGTCTAAAATCTTCGCTTTGGAGGGGTTTATCTGTTTGGCGCATTTGGGCCGGTTACTTTGGCCGCCGGCGTTCGGGATGGGGAGGGGTTATTATTCGTGAGGACGCCGTCCCCGTTGCCGTTTGATACAAGCAACTGTGCTTTGGACTGAGATTCCCCCCTGGGCTTCGCCGTAATGCTCTCCTCCCTTTCGGGGAAGGCTGGGCTGTGGGTCGATTTCGAGGGCAGTTCCTTCGACGGGCCGAGCTGATCAAGAGGTCACTTCGGCTGGACGACGAACTAACGTGGTGGTGCCTAGAACCGCTACAAACTATCTGTCGTTTCAGTGCCTGTCAAGCCATGCATTCGTGGGCTCAACTTGGTCGTCAAATTGTTGTAGGTTCATAAGAAGGGTCGCGCACCTCAACATTTCCGTACAGTTCGTTCCCACTGCTCTTGCTTTGCCTTCGCACTCTTGCCCACAGCCCCCCTATTTGCCCTCGAGCCGTCGTGCACCGGCACGGTTTGGTAGCTAAGCGGCAGGAGCGCGAGCGCCTGGGCGATCCGCGGGTCCATCTGGGGGTCAATTCCACTCTGTACGCACGTGCTTGACAAACTGACCATTACATCCCACTCCTGGAGCGTGAAGCTGCATAGAGCTTCGAACTGCCCCAACTTATCGTGTGCACGTCTAGCGGCATATTGCTGACGACGACGATTGTGCAGCATTCCTGGGGCGTGCTAAATGGCACGCCTGATGCGTGAAGCTGCCCGACTTCGGGGTGTGCCACACCCTGCGGGCCAAAACTTGATTGAGCACGACCGGAATTTGATCAGCATACACATCAGCATGCCAACCGAAGCAACAGTAGAGGGTCCTGAATGGCACGTGAGGAGGGCGCCGTGTAGTTCTTGGAGGTTGCGTTCATCTGAAGTGATTCTTTTGGACGTTAAGCTCGGATCTTGGACCGGGGCGTGCTTTCCAGGTTTCCGTGCCGAAGGGCGTGATCGGGGTCGCATCGCCCTCCGCGCCCTCAAAATGAGGGCGTGATGCACAGCTCGGCCGACGACCCAACACGCCACGGTGGGTCCACCCCATGTAGAGGATGCCAGCGCCCGGGCCAGTTCTGCAGTCGGCAGGTACTCGTTTTGGTAGGTTTGTTGAACTTTTGTAAAGTTCATGGCAGATCCTGTGGTTAAGCAGAAAATGCCTTTCAAGGGCAATAACAAACTGCAGAACTCCTGTCCACGTGTTTTACTATCACTTGTCTCTTGTTTTAACAACGACGGTCCTGTTTTCTCTTATATCGCATTATAAGGGATAAAGATGCATAACAGGCTTATGTTAACAGCCCTATTTACCGCTATACTACAGTATATTTACGTCATGACGTCCTCTCTGATTCTCATAAGTCTGCCGGATTGAAGCTTAAGGAAGCTTCTATCCGAATTGTAGCATATCTCTGCTACCAATTGGCAATTAGCCACGGGTAGCCCCCTTGACTGGCCGAATCCACGGATGTGTGTGACTCGGCTTGTGGCATGCCCTTTGGGGGGTTACTTCCGCATTGTTTATTTTTTATTGCTTGCCTGTCTTATCTGTCTGCCGGCACTCATTACGATCGCTTGATCGGATGGTCGATCGACCAGTGCCGTTGTTTGTATTAAACCACCGTGGGTCCGGGGTCGCCGTCGTGGGCACCACCCGGCTCCCCATCGGATGCCCTTCAACAAAAGGTCTTCTTCCTCGCCGCGACGGCGATAGAACTCGCTTTATTGCTTGGCTACGGTCGGTCTCAGTACACTGGTAATTGAACTAACGTTATTAATACCACATTTGGTGGAGCAGCAGGGGATACCCTCGCCT
>Ga0209831_1003081_pt1 | contig 14025 bp, 14 predicted proteins | sample Maine_Asex4_meta_FD_187451 | JGI IMG/M metagenome (GOLD analysis project Ga0209831, IMG submission 187451) | Marine algal microbial communities from Maine, USA - Maine_Asex4_metaG (SPAdes) (version 2) | ecosystem: Host-associated > Algae > Red algae > Unclassified | place: Maine, USA | collected...
GCGCCCGACGAACAGCGCAAGCGTCGCGGCGACGGTGGCCGCCAGCACGACCACCGGCAGACCGGCCAGGCCCCACACCAGTCCGGCGCTGAGCGACAGCAGGCCGGCCGGGCCGATCACCAGCGTCAGCACGCTGTACACCACGATGAAGGCGATCACCGCCACCGGGCCCGCCGCGACCATCCAGTGGCGGAAGTCCACCACCCGATCCGCCAGCGGCACGTGTCGCAGCAGGCTTGCCAGCAGCAGGGCGCCGCCGAGCGCGAGCAGGACGAGCAGCGCCCGGCGCGCGGTGATCACCTCGGGCGCTCGATCGTGAACACCTCGCCCCCGGCCAGGTACTCGCCCCCGCCCAGCCGCCCGATCGGATCGAGTGCCGGGGTGTCCACCTTCATCCGCCCGCGCCCGTCGGTGCCGACGATGGCCGGGTCCAGCCACACGTGCGACACCTGCGCGAAGATCACCGCCATGCGTCCGACCGCCTGCGACGCCTGGTACCGACAGGCCAGCGCGACGCGGCACTCGGCGAGCCTGGGCACGGAACTGCCCGGCATGTCGGCGGTCGCAAGTCCGTTCGCCTCGATCTCGGACGCGCCGGGGGCGAGCGGTGCGCTGGACGCCGTCATCGCGGTGGCCATCTCGCGGTGGGCGATGTTCACCACGAACGCGTGCCGGGCCTCGATGTTGCGCCGGGTGTCCTTGGGCCGTCCGTCCTCGTGCAGGCCGATCGACAGCAGGATCGTGGGCGGATCGCTCGACACCGCCGTGAACCAGGAGAAGGGTGCCAGGTTGAGGGTACGTTCCTCGTCGCGGCTGATCACCCAGGCGATCGGTCGGGGCACGAGCGCCTGGGTCATCAGCGCGTAGGTGGCGTCCGGCGACAGACGGGCCAGATCGATGTGCATGGCGGCGAACGGCTATCCTTGGAGGCTAATGGACCCGACGCTCACGATACGCGACCCCGGCGACGAACTGCCGGACGATGACGAGATGCTGTACCGCAGCTCCGACGCACCGTTGCTCGTGTCGCAGCCGGTACGTCGCCATGCGGCGGTGCTCGTGCCGCTGCTGTTCGAGGCCGGCGAGTGGCGCCTGCTGTTCATTCGCCGCGCCACGAACGATCGCGACCGGCACAGCGGCCAGGTCGCCTTCCCCGGGGGCGCCCGCGAGCCGCTGGACCGGGACGATGTCCATACCGCGCTGCGCGAGGCCCGCGAGGAAATCGGACTGGCGTCCGGGCGTGTCCGGGTGCTCGGCACGCTGGGCGCCTACGTGACCATCAGCCGCTATCGGGTGGTGCCGGTGGTCGCCGTGATCGACGGCGCACACTCGCTGGTGCTGCAGGCGAGCGAGGTCGCCCGTGCATTCACGATACCGCTGCACTGGCTGCGCGAGCGCGAGCACCTGCGACTGCACCATCGGGACGGTGCGGACCCGCTCGCGGCGAGACGCCACCCGGTGATCGTCTACGAGCGCTACGACGGCGAGACGTTGTGGGGGGCGAGCGCACGCATGACGCTGAACCTGCTGCGGGCGATCGATGAAGGCAGCATCGTGCTGCCGGGGTGATCCGGGTCGATCCCGGGTCTGCAATTACTGCAGCAAGTTACCGCGCCGGGTCCGCCGGGACGCTTTCGTGACAACCTTGCAGTTCATTCACCGGGAGACCATCCATGGGCCGCAACATCTTCTACATCATCGGCGTCGTCGTCGTCGTCATCGTCGTGATCCGCCTCATCAGCGGCTGACCGATCGCACGCCGGCCGAGCGTGCCCGGTACCGTCGCGATGTCACGGCGGCACCGGGCACGGGACGCTCAGTCGTTCGACGCCTCCTTCCTGTCCATCGGCGTGCCGCAGCAGGCGAAGAACGGTTCTCCGTCCTCGCAGGAGCAGTCGGTGGTCACCAGAATCGCCATTCCGCATTCCTTGCACGTGTAGGCGTCCCCTTCGCGAGGGGGTGTGCTGTCGCTCATGTCGGCATGCTCCTGATCGGGTGAACGTCCATGCTCACCGCCCGCACGCGCCGCCTGCAGACGGTTGCAATTTCGTCCACGTCCGTGGCATCGACACGCCCGCGCCCGCTCGCATGCATGTTTGCAGCATGTTCACGGGCGCGCTCACGGGAACGCTCACGGGGCACCCGCCATCCGGATGTCCTGCTCGGCGGCGACCAGCCGCTCCAGACCTTCGCGCAACGTGGCGCGCGGACAGGCGAAGTTCAGCCGCAGATAACCCGGCTGCCCGAACTGCTCGCCGCTGCACAGCCCGATGCCGCGCCGCTCCATCTCCGCCTGCGTGTCCTCCAGCCCGAGCGCGGTCGCATCGATCCAGGCCAGGTAGGTCGCCTGGAGCGGTTGCACCTCGAGCGTCGTCACCGGTTCCAGCACGCTGCGAATCAGCGCCAGGTTGCCGGCCAGGTAGTCGATCAGCGCTTCGCGCCAAGCACCGCCGTCCCGGTAGGCCGCCTCGGTGGCCACGTAGGCCAGCGGCGGCACCATCGGCAGCAGCGAGCGACAGGCAGCCGCGAAGCGCTCGCGCAGGGCCGCATCCGGCACAATCGCGAACGAGCAGTTCAGTCCGGCGATGTTCCAGGTCTTGCTGCCGCTCATCAGCGTCACGCACCGATCGGCGATCGACGGGCAGGCGAAGGCGGTGGGCAGATGGTGCGCGTCGCGGTCGATGACCAGGTCGCAGTGGATCTCGTCGCTGACGACGACGAGATCCTGCTCGAGCACGAACGCCGCCAAGGCGTCCAGTTCGTCCTGACGAAAGACGGTGCCGGTCGGATTGTGCGGCGAGCACAGCATCAGCAGTCGTGTGCGCGGCGTGCAGGCGGCGCGCATCGCCTCGATGTCCCAGCTCCAGCGCCCGGTGCCGTCGCGCTGCAACGGCACGCGCAGCAGCGTCTGGCGCCGCTCGTCATGGCTGTCGTAGAAGTGCTGGTAGATCGGCGGGTTGACGAGCACCTCGTCGCCGTCGTCGCAGAACGCCCGACAACTGGCCGCGAGCCCCGGCACCACACCGGGCAGCCACACCAGCCAGTCCGGATCGATCGTCCAGCCGAACTCGCGCAGCAGGTGCGCCTGCACGGCCGGCGTCAGGCCGTGGGGTGCCAGCGTGTAGCCGAACACCGGGTGCTCCAGCCGCTTCACGAGCGCTGCGTGGATCGGTGGGGCGACCGCGAAATCCATGTCGGCCACCCAGAACGGCAGCACGTCCCGGCCGCGGTAGCGCTCCCACTTCATGCTCGCGGTGCCGTCGCGCGGGATCAGGCGGTCGAAATCGGGGGCAGGAGCGGCGGGGGCGTCGGATCGGGGGCTCATCGGCGGGGCTCGAAAGGCGAGGGACAGGTCGGACGGCGGGATCGTCGGCCGGAGGCGGTGCGGGATCGTCGCACGGGTCGGGCGCAACCGGGTGGCAGCGTGCAGGGTGGCCCGGATCGATCGCGGGTGGCAACCCGCGGCACGCGCATCGGAACCGCCCCTGCCCGGCCCCGGCGCGGCTGCCCCGATCAGCAGGCCCCGATCAGCAGGCCCTGGGCGCGGCACGGCGCGACAGCAGCACGCTGGCGACGATCGCCAGCGCGAACCCCACCGTCGTCGCGCCGAACCGCTCGCCCACCAGCCACCAGGCTCCGGCCAGCGTGAAGAAGGGTTGCAGCAGTTGCAGCTGGCTGGTGCGCGCCACGCCGTCGAGCGCGATCGCCCGGTACCACAGCAGGAAGCCGCCGTACTGGCTGATCAGCCCGAGATACAGCAGCGAGACCGCCACCGAGGCGTCGACCTGCCGTGCCGCGAGCAGGTCGAGCACCCGTGAAGCGCCGAGGCCGGACCAGGCGCTCAGCAGCAATGCCGCCGGCAGGCAGAGCGCCAGCGCCAGGGAGATCACCCGCCAGGCCGGCATCCGCCGGCTCAGACGACCACCGAGCGTGTACCCCACCGCGGCGCTCAGGATGGCCGCCAGCAGCCAGCCGTCCCCGCTCGACAGGCCGGATCCGGCCCGCCCGGGTGCGCTCAGCGCCGCGAACAGCAGCACCAGGACGGCACCCGACAGGGCGCTGGCCCAGAACCGCCACGAGGGCCGCTCGCCGTCGAGCAACGCACCGACCACGGCGGTGGCCAGCGGCAGCACGCCGAGCACCACGCCGCCGTGCGCGGCCGCGTCGCTGTTCATGGCCAGGGAGGTGAACAGCGGAAACCCGAACACCACACCGGCCACCACCAGCGACAGATCGATCAGATCGCGCCCGCGCGGCAGCCGGCTGCGGGTGGCCAGGCACACCAGTGCCGCCACCGCACTGGCCAGCAGCAGGCGCACCAGGAAGGTCTCCCAGGCGGAGGTGGCGAGCACCGCGATGCGGGTGAGCGGCAGCGTCATCCCGAAGGCGGCGACGCCGAGCGTACCGAGCAAGGCGCCCGATCGGAACATGCAGACTCTCCGGCGGGCGCGGCCACGCGCCCCGCTGACACGATGGTCGACCCGGCCGATCGGGCCCGGGCCGAGTCCAGCCGGATAGAATGACGCCTTTGGTGGCGCTCGGGTGATCCCCATGTTCCTCCTGCCACACATGTGACCGCCGTCGCTTCGCGGTCCTCCCTCTCTCGCGCAACGTCCCGGGTAACCGTCTCTTGATCCAGACCGCCAACCTCACCATCCAGTTCGGCGCCAAGCCGCTGTTCGAGAACGTCTCGATCAAGTTCGGCGACGGCAATCGCTACGGCCTGATCGGTGCGAACGGCAGCGGCAAGTCCACGTTCATGAAGATCCTGGGCGGCGAGCTGGAACCGACCTCGGGCAACGTGCAGCTGGACCCCGGCCTGCGCATGGCCATGCTGTCGCAGAACCAGTTCGGCTACGAGAAGTTCACCGTGCTGGACACCGTGATCATGGGCCACAAGGAACTGTGGACGATCAAGCAGGAGCGCGACCGCATCTACGGCCTGCCGGAGATGACCGAGGAGGACGGCATGCAGGTGGCGGAACTGGAGGTGCAGTTCGCCGAGATGGACGGTTACTCGGCCGAGGCCCGCGCCGGCGACATCCTGCTGGGCGCGCAGATTCCGGAACATCTGCACACCGGCCCGATGAGCGAGGTCGCCCCCGGTGACAAGCTGCGCGTGCTGCTGGCCCAGGCGCTGTTCGCAGACCCCGACGTGCTGCTGCTCGACGAGCCGACCAACAACCTGGACATCGACACCATCCGCTGGCTGGAAGGCGTGCTGGACCGACGCAACAGCACCATGGTCATCATCAGCCACGACCGGCATTTCCTGAACGCGATCTGCACCCACATGGCCGATCTGGACTATCGCGAGATCAAGCTCTACCCGGGCAACTACGACGACTTCATGGAAGCTTCCACCCAGGTGCGCGAGCGCCTGTACGCCGACAACGCCAAGAAGAAGGCCCAGGTGGCCGAGCTGCAGGCGTTCGTGCAGCGCTTCAAGGCCAACAAGTCCAAGGCGCGCCAGGCCACCAGCCGGCAGAAGAAGATCGACAAGCTGGAGATCGTCAAGATGAAGCCCTCCAGCCGGCAGAACCCCTACATCCGCTTCGAGCTGGACAAGAAGCTGTTCAGGAACGCCGCCGAGCTGGAGCACGTCGGGGCCGGCTACGACGGCGAGCGGGTGCTCGACGACGTCGGCCTGATGATCGAGGCCGGCGAGAAGATCGCCGTGATCGGCCCGAACGGCATCGGCAAGAGCACCTTTGTCAAGGTGCTGGCCGGCGCCATGCAGCCGAGCGCGGGCGAGCTCAAGTGGTCGGAGAACGCGAACATCGGCTACTTCGCCCAGGATCACGAGGAGGACTTCGAGACCGACACCACCATCCTCGACTGGATGAGCCGGTGGGGCAAGGAGGAGCACGACGAGCAGGAGATCCGCGGCATCCTGGGTCGCCTGCTGTTCGGCAAGGACGACATCGGCAAGCCGGTGCGGGTCTGCTCGGGCGGCGAGAAGGGCCGGCTGCTGTTCGGCAAGCTGATGCTGCAGTCGCCCAACGTGATGATCCTGGACGAACCCACCAACCACCTGGACATGGAATCGATCGAGTCGCTGAACCTGGCGGTCGGCATGTACCCGGGCACGGTGATCTTCGTCAGCCACGACCGCGAGTTCGTCAGCTCGCTGGCGGATCGGGTGATCGAGCTGAAGCCGAAGGGGTATGTCGACTACAAGGGCAACTACGAGGATTACCTGGAGAGCCAGGGGGTCGCCTGAGCGTGACGTAGCCTGACCGCATCCCGGAGCCGATGCGATCGCCACGGCGCTCCTGCACGGTGGCGAACTGCTGCTGGAGCCACCGGGGTTGCGGGTGGACACGGCGGCATTCTTTCGATCGCTGTCGGTGCGCGGTAGCTGACCGGTTCGTCACGCGCCGCTCGCTCTTCAGCGGCAGCTACCTTGCAAGGGTTCGCCGGAGCCGCACTTAGCGTTCGGGCATCTGCGGCATCTCGCGCCGCATGAATTCGTCGAACATCGGCACGGTGAACGTGTTGTCGCCATGCGCCGGGGAGTACAGCATCCCCTTCCTGATCAGCGATGCTCGCGTCGGGCCGACGCTGGTGACCTTCAGTCCGAGCAGCTCGGCGATCGCGCCCGAGCGGTGTTCGCCCGGGCCGAGTTCCGCAAGGGCTCGCATGTAGCGTTTCTCGGACGGCTTGCAACGGTCCACACGAACGCGGAAGAAACTCTGATCGAGCGAGCCGAGCGTCTTGAGCGTCGCGCGCTCGACGTCTTGCCGAGTGATCGTCGCGCCGCTTGCCATGTTCCAGCTCTCGTAGCCCCACTGTTGCAGGAAGTAGGGGTAGCACCGGCTCTGTTCCAGGATCTCGTGCAGCGCCGCTTCCTCGATGCGAGCCGCACTCTGTTCCACGGGAGCCCGGATGGCCGACCGTGCATCCTCGGTATCGAGCGCACCGATGGCGGGAAAGCTGAACAGGCGCTCGGCGTACGACTTCGAGTCCCCGGCAAGCGCCAGGATCTGTGGCAAGCCGGCGCCCATGAGCACGAGCGGCAATCCCTTCTGATTGATTCGGTGAACACTCATGATGAGAGCGCTGAACTCCTTCTCCTCCAGATACTGCATTTCATCGATCAGCAGGGTCGCGGCCGTGCCGGCCGCACGGGCCGCCTCGGCTACGCTGAGCAGCAGGCTGGGAAGATCGGCCTCCAGGTCTCCGCTGTCCGCCGTGCCTTGCTCCGCCTCGATACCCAGCTCCAGCTCGATGTCGCCGACCTTCAGCTTCTTGACCGCGCCGACGAACGACTTCAGGACTCGAAGTCCGCGATTGGCCTGCTCGCGTGCCCGCTCGATCCGACTCAACCGCATGAGCAGCTCGCGAAGCCGTGGAACCAGCAGGGCAGCAAGTCGCTTGCCCTCGTGCGCTTCCATCATCAAGGCCGAATGACCCGCCTTTTCCGCCGCCGCTTCGATGGCGTTCAGCAAGACCGTCTTGCCGACGCCGCGCAGCCCGACCAGAATGACGCTCTGGGCCGCGCGCCCTGCCGCCAGGCGCTGCAGCGCCACACTGGCGTCGTTCAACACCGCCGTACGGCCGGCGAGTTCGGGCGGAGGGCTGCCGGCGCCGGGGGCGAACGGGTTGCGAACAGGATCCATGCAAACCTCGCTCGAGCTATCTTGGGATAGTTTATCAAAAAACCATCATACTTCGCTAACATGTAACAAACTACGCGCAGGCGTCTTCGCCTGCGGCTGCCGGACGCTTGCGGTACGCAACGACGGGCAGAGCACCTGATGTGTGCGTGAACTACCGCTCGGACAAGGCGGGCGCACGGCTGCGACGTACTACCAGGCGGCCTGGTTCGGGAAAAGATCGGTGACGCCTACGGATCCGACACCTTGCGAGCAGCCGTGAAAGCGGCGAAACGGATCAGGAAATCGATCATGCGCTCCCTGCCCTGCTCACCGTTCAGCCGCTCGTTCGTCTCCGCCACCGAGGTCGAGTTCAGCGGCACGCGCAGGAATATCTTCTCGGTGAATCCGTCGCTGACCGTCGTCAGCACTGTGCGCAACGCGGCCAGCATGTCGTCGCCGCGCACCGACGCGTGAGACAGGGCGATCGGCTTGCCGATGATCTCGTCGCGCGATACCAGCCAGTCGATGGCGTTCTTCAGCCCGCCCGGTATGCCGCGCACGTATTCGGGGCAGGCAATCAGAACACCGCCCGCCGCGCCACCCGCCGCTCGCGCGCGAACGTGTACAACCCGGTCCCGACCACGATGCCACCGCCCACCAGCGTCCACAGGTCGGGCACCTCGGCGTAGAACAGCCAGCCGAGCAGCACCGCCCACACCAGTCCGGTGTAGCGGTACGGCATGATCGCGGCGACGTCCCCGCTGCGCATCGCCAGCACGATGCCCTGCATGCCGGCGAACAGGCACAGGGCGGCCCCTGCCAGCAGGGCCAGCTGCGCGATCGACATCGCACGCCACTCGCCACCGAACGTGCACCACACCAGCGCGCACAGCGTCATCAGCAGCACCGACACCATCGTCACGCCCAACGAGGGCACATCGACCGGAATGCGCCGCGTGCACAGGTCGCGCCCGGCGGACAGCACCACGCAGCCGATCCCGAACGCCAGTCCGTCATCGGCGAACCCGGACGCACCGGGACGCAGGATGACCAGCACGCCGCACAGGCCGACCATGATGGCGAGCCAGCGGCGCCAGCCGACCGCCTCGCCCAGGAACAGCGCCGCCCCCGCGGTGACCAGCAACGGCATGGCCTGCAGCAAGGATGCGAGCACCGCGAACGGCAGCTGGGTCAGCGCGGTCAGGAAGGCGGCGGTGGCGAGCAGCTCGCACAGCGAACGCGCCAGCACCAGCGGTTGACGCATCGCCCGTCGGGTCGCCTCGAACAGCGGTACCGCCACGGAACCGCGGTGCTGGCGCCACGTGAAGAACACCCCCATCAGCACGACCAGCATCGTGCCGCGCACCGCGATAAGCTGGGCGACCGACAGCGAATCCCCGATGCCCTTGGCCAGCGCGTCGTTGAACGTGAAGCCCGCCATCGCCAGCAGCATGTAGCCGGCACCGGCGTTGCCACCGTCGCCGCCCCGGCCGATCTCCTTGCCGGCGCAGGCCTGCTCGCGACGCGCCGTCCAGCGTTCCAGTGCCGCGGTACCGATTCTCATGCGCTGTCGGCTTGCCGATCCGGGCGGGTGATCGGTGCGTTCATGCGGTTGCCGTCGCTCGCGAGATGTTCACGGCCGGCGATGGTCGCACGCCTCGTGAACCGGGAGCCGCTACCTGTCGACCGAACGTCGGGGCGGAGGTGACGCGGACCGGCGTATCTCGGGACCGGGTCCTCCATACTGCCGTTCATGCCCCGACACATCGATTCCGGCGATCGGCTGCTGATCGAGCAGACCCGGCTGCTGCTGACGCAACTGCCGGTGGTGATCATCGCCAGCCTGCTGGCCGCCATCATCGTCACCGTTGCCTTGCGAGGCCTGGTGGCGAACGCCTTTCTGGCGGCATGGGTCGCGGCCGCCCTCATGATGGCGATGATACGCCCGAGACTGCTCGTGCGGTGGCGGCGCAGCGACACCGCCGCCGGCAACGCACGGGGCCGGATGCGTGCGATCGCCTGGTTGTCGGGCCTGTCCGGCACCCTGTGGGGAGGTTGCGGCGCCGCGCTCGTCTCCGGTTCCGGGTCGATCGTCGGCCTCGTGACCATCATGGTGCTCACCGGCCTGGCCGCGAGCGCGACCGCGTCGCAATCGCACGCGCGCAGCGTGCACCTCGCCTTCATCGTGCCGGCGTTGCTACCCGCCTCGATCGCGTTCGCCACCTTCGACGAGTCCCTGTACCACTGGATCGCCGCGTTGATCCTGCTGTACCTGACGGTCTGCATCGCGTTCTCGGAATGCATCCGTGGCACGGCCATCGAGGCGATCGACCTGCGCTTCGAGAACATCGCGCTGATCGAGCGGCTGCAACACGAGACGGCCAGCTCGATCGAGGCGATGCGCTCGGCAGAATCCGCGAACATCGCCAAGTCCAACCTGATGGCCGCGGCCGGCCACGATCTGCGACAGCCTCTGCACGCCTTGCGCCTGTTCACCGAGACCCTGCGCAGCGTGTGTCGGGAGCCCGCACAGCGCGAGATCGCTCACCACATCGACGCCTCGGTCAAGGCGCTCGAGGAACTGTTCGAGGGTCTGCTCGACCTGTCCAGGCTCGACGCCGGCGTGCTGCCGTTCGAGCACCGGCACGCCGTCCTGCGCCCGCTGCTCGAACGCCTCGGCCGGGACATGCAGGTGCTCGCCCGCGAGCGCGGCCTGGGGGTCCGGACCCACTGCCCGGAGCTTACGGTGCGCACCGACCCGATGCTGCTGGAGCGCGTGCTGCGCAACCTGTGCGTGAATGCGCTGGCAGCGACCGAGCAGGGCTGCCTGCTGGTGCGTGCCGAGCCGGTGGCGGATGGTATCCGGATCGAGGTCCAGGACACCGGCCGGGGCATCCCGGCGGGTGATCAGCAACGCATCTTCGACGAGTTCGTGCAACTCGACAATCCGGATCACGATCGTCGGCAGGGTATCGGGCTCGGCCTGTCCATCGTGCGGCGCATCTGCCAGCTGCTGGGTATCGGCCTCGAGCTGCATTCGGTCAGCGGCCAGGGCACCACCTTCAGCTTGCGGCTGCCGTACGGCGAGGCGTCCCGGGTGGACGATCCGGACAGCGTGCCCGCGGCAGGCGCGGAAACGCTCTGGAACCAGTTCGTGCTGGTCATCGACGACGAGCAGGCGATTCGCCTGGCGATGAGCGCGATGCTGGAGCAGTGGGGGTGCCATGTGGTCGCGGTCGGCGACAGCCGCCAGGCCCTGGCCGAACTGGACGAGTACGACGGTCCGCCGGACGTCATCCTGGCCGATCTGCAACTCGGGCCGCACGGGAGCGGCATCCAGGCGATCGAGGCGATCCGGCAACGCGCCGGCACGGCCGTCGCCGCCGTGATCATGACCGGCAACATCGCCGCCGATCGCCTGCAGGAGGTCAGGGCGTCGGAGCTGACCGTGATGCACAAGCCGTGCGATACCGTCGCCCTGCACGCCCTGCTGACCCGGGTCGCCCTGGCAGGACATGTCGGCCCCGACGAGGTGACACGGTGAAGCGCTACCAGCAGTTCTCGCCACCGCCGGTGGTGGCCCGCACCCCGTTCTGGTCCAGCGTGAAGCTGCCGCACTCGGCGTCCCCCGCCTGCAGACCGCCGGCCACCGGCGTGGCGGTCAGCACGAAGCGCGACGGATCGCTCGCCACCGCGCTCAGCGTGTAGTGCCGGTCGGCACTGGGCACCGCGGTGTCGACGGCATAGCCGAGCTCGGTCAGCTCCTCGGTGTAGGCGTTGAACTCGGAGAAGTACCGGAACTGCTCGCCGGCGGCCTCGGTCAGCAGGATGGTGGCATCGCTGCGGCGCACCTGGGTCATGTAGGCCGCGTAGCTCGGCACGGCGATGGCGGCGAGGATGCCGATGATCGCGACCACGATCAGCACCTCGATCAGCGTGAAGCCGCGGGTGCGGTGCATCGGTGCGCTCATGGTCTGTCCTCGTGCGGTGCAGGAAGGGTCGGTCGGCTCGTCGATCGGGCCCTCGATCGGATCGTCCTTCACGGAGCGGCGACCCCGCGCGCGGTGCAGCCGCCGGCACGCCGGGTGCGCGGAGCGGTGCGCGAGCCGCGCTGCACGTGATCGGCGCGCGTGGCACTGCCGTTCACGGTTGCCACGCCGTTCACGTCGAACAGCAGCGCCACCATCTGCACGGCGGATTCGTCGGCGTTCAGGCTGCTGCCCACCGTCAGCGGCGATTCGCCGCAGTAGCCGATCGTGACGCTGGCCTGGATGTTGGTGCTGTCCAAGGCGGTGCCGTCGCGCCCGGTGCGCCGCTGATCGAAGTCCACGCTCAGCGCGGGGCCCAGCGCGGTGCGTTCGCTCGGCAGCGGGGTGGCGGCCGTGCCGGCACCGATCTCGTCGAGCGCGGCGTTCACCTGATCGAGCGTGAAACCGGCGGCGATCGCCGACTCCGCCACCTCGAACGCGATCGCCTTCTGCTGGGCGTTGGCGGCGGCGCGCTCGCCCAGCCTCGAACCCGACAGCGTGGACACCGCCAGCAGGCTCATCGCGATCAGCAGCACCAGGCTGATGACCAGCGCCACCCCGCGCTGCGCGTGCGCGCTTCGGCGCGCGCCGTTCCGGCAACATCTCATGGCCTGTTCCTCACCAGCACGGTCGACTGGAACACGTGGCGCACGAGCCGATCGGCCGGCAGCGTCTCCACGACATCGAGCATCGCGTGGTCCTGCGCGCGTTCGCGCGCCCGGATCGGCGACCCGGAGTTGACCAGCAGCGCGACCCGCAACGCCGCCACCGAGCGCGGGGCCAGCCCGGCCGACCAGGGCACGAACCGTTCCGGCATGCCGTCCTCGTCCTCGTCGAGCCCGTACAGCACCCGGAAGGCATCGACGTTGTCGATCAGCTCGATCGCATCGGTCTCGGCCGTGCCGACGGCGGCGCAGGTGATCGCGTTGCGCGCCGGGTCGAACCGGTAGACGTTGCTGGCCACCCCGCCGGTCGCGGCGGTCGAGCCACCCGCGCAGTCGGACGCGGCGGTGGTGTTGACGATCACGGTCGTGGCGCCCGCACCGGTCGCGTCCGCCCCGGCGATGTCCAGCGGCACGAGCGGCACGGTGGTGCTGTAGCCCGCCAGACGCAGGCCGCGCTGCAGCACGCCGATGCCGTGCCGGCCGTTCTCCTGCAACGTCTGCAGCCCGTCGCTGAACCGGGCGCTGCGCGCGGTGCCGGTGTAGACGTTGAACACCGCGGCGACCACGATCAGCCCGAGCACCATGCCGATCATCAGCTCGATCAGCGACACCCCGCGCATGCGGCGGGCGGGTACCCGGACCCCGTACCCGTTCGCGCGGCTCACGGGCGCAACCGCATGCGCACCCGCCGCGCGTCCGCCACGTCGGGCACGGCGGTGGCGGCGTTGCCCTCGGTCCAGTCGACGCTGATGATCCAGACGCTGTCGCCCGAGCAGGCGCCGTCGCAGGTCACGCTCAGCGCACCGCCGGGCAGACCCTGCCCGCCGCCGGCCGGCCGGCCGCTCACCCCGCCCGTCCCGCCGGCCGCACCATCGCTGCCGACCACCCCGCAGCTGACCGAGAACAGGTCGAAGGCGGCCAGCTCGGCCGTGTCGCAGCGTGCGGCCGCCGCCCCCGGCCGTGCATCGCACACCGGACCTGCGAACGCGCCGCAGTAGCCGGGCGCCGACGAGTCGTGCCCGTCGTACGGAAATCCCGACACGGCCGCGAACGCGGCGCGGTTGAGCCGCATGCGACCCGCCATGTCCTCGGCGTACATCAGCGCCTTGGCGCGGTTGAACCCGCCGGCGCTGTGCTGCATGCCGGTCAGCTGCAGGCCGGCCACCCCGAGCACGCCGAGCGACACCATCACCAGCGCCACCAGCACCTCGATCACGCCGACGCCGCGTTCGCGCCGCAGGCGCCTCACGAGGCACCGTCCGACGAGGCGATGCGGCCACTGGCCCGCACCGTGATCGTGCGCGACTCGCCGTCGGGCAGGGCGATCGTCACGCTGCCCGGGTTCGGCCCACCGCCGGCGGCGACGCTGTTGCCGGACGCGTCGAACCGCACCCCGCCGGCCAGGGCGGCATCGACGGTGAACCTCAGCGGGGCTCCGACCGGCGCGTGCTGCAGGACCACCCGATCGTTCGCGTCGAGCACACCGTCCACGTTGCCGTCGACATCCCCGTCCGCGATCACGATCCAGCCGCCGGCGTAGCCGGTTCCGTCGCAGGCGGGAGCGGTTGCCAGCGGCGTGACGCTCGGGCACAGCCAGGCCGGTGCCGCCCGCTTGATCGCTTCGGAGCGGGTCAGCTGCAGCGCGTAGACCAGATCGTTGGTCACGCCGCTGATGCGGCTCCCCTCGACCACGCCACGCAGCGAGGGCAGCGCCACGGCGAGCAGGATGGC
>Ga0209831_1003083_pt1 | contig 14017 bp, 18 predicted proteins | sample Maine_Asex4_meta_FD_187451 | JGI IMG/M metagenome (GOLD analysis project Ga0209831, IMG submission 187451) | Marine algal microbial communities from Maine, USA - Maine_Asex4_metaG (SPAdes) (version 2) | ecosystem: Host-associated > Algae > Red algae > Unclassified | place: Maine, USA | collected...
CCTATTTTTTTTTTTTGCGAGTGTTGGTACGTATTTTTCATTGGCATCAGCCGGACACCCGTGGCGGTAGCGGAGCGGGATGGCAACGCATGCGGCGCCGTCGACGGCACCCGCGGTGGCGCCCACTGATGGAGCCCCTCCGGTGTCCGTTCCCGCCGCAGGTGCGGTCCTGGCAACCACCTCCCCCCCCACCGGCCCGCCGTCGGTGACGCCGGCTGTGACGCACGTGTTGGAGACTGCGCCGGCGAGCGCCCCACACACCCCATCATCTTCGGTCGGCACGTTACCCGTGGTGACACCAACGACCGCCCCGGCACATCCACCCCCCTCGGCGCACGCCGCCCCACCCGTCGCACCGCTTCTTGTTGTTGGCGGACGCGGTGGGGGCCCCCCCCCACTTCCCCTGCCCCCTTCCCCGTCCACCCCCATCGAAGCGGCGGAGGTGGCAGCAGCGGCGGCGCCCCCCCCCGTGGTGCGTCCCCCCCTTGCATCCTCCTCGTCGATGCCCTCCTCCCCGTCTCCGACGCCACCGCCTCCGCCGTCCCGCACGCCCTCCCCGCCGCCCTCGTCAATCGGTGGGGACGATGAGGACGACGCCCCTTTATCCGCCCTCCGCGCCACCGTCCACGACTGGTCCCTACGATCGGGGCGGCCTTCGCCGGCGCCGTCGACGCCGCCGCCGGGATTGTCGGCGGCCGCCCGCGCCAAACCGCCTCGCGCGCCGGGGGTGCCGGCCAGCCCCCGGCGGGGGCCTGGAGGGGGCCCCGGTGGTGCTGGTGTCGCCGGCTCTGCGGGCGGCATGGTCGGCAGCGTCGACGCCCTGGGGGGGGTCTTTCGACTGCGCCCCCGCCGCCGGCGGGGCAGCGGCAGTGGCGGAGGGGGTGTTAGCGGCAGCTGCAGTGGGAGTGACAGCGACGGCGGCAGTGGCGGCGGTTTTGGCGGTGGTTCGGCGGGAGGTGGCGGCAGCGCGGGGCCGGGACACCCGGGGCGGGGGTTGCCCCCGACCGCCGACGGCGTGTCCCGCCGCGTTGCAGCTCTCCTCGACGCGTACTTGGAGCGGACGCTCGGGCCCGAGGCGGTCGTGCCGCCACCGGTGAGCGGTGGGGATTCGACGGCAGCGGCGGCGGGGCCCCCGCCTGGGGTTGGGGGGGGGACCCCGGCGGTGGCCGTCGGCGTCGGCGTCGCCGACGGCACTGCGTCGGGGGGGGGGCGGCCGGCGGGGGGGCGGCCGGGCACACCGTCCTATGCGGTGGGGGGCGCAGCAGCGGCGTCGTCGGCTGAGGGCGCTGGGCGGGGGCCGAGCCGCGACGCCGCAGCGCCCGCCGCTGCGGTGAACGCCGGGGCTGCCCCGTCGGCTGCGGGTGCGTCAGCGGGCGTGGCGTCTGCGGGCGTTGCCGGTGTGGAGCCCGCGGCCACCCCGACGGCGGCGGTGGTGCTGGCCGCGCCATCGCTGACGGGCGTCAAGCGCGGGCGGGAGGCGTCTCCGCCGCCGCCGTCGACAGGTGCCACCACGGCGGTGGCACCGGCGCTGCTGGGCGGCGGCAAAGCCCGGGCGGTGGCATCGGCGGCGGGCGTGCCCATCCGCCAAACCGAGGGGGGCGACCGGGGACGGGGCGGCGTGCTGGCTGCAGCAACGGCAACGCCGGCGCTGACTGCTGCAGCGCCGGCAGCGCCCGCGGCGGTGGGGAGGGCGATGGCCCCACCCGACCCACCGTCATCTGGGGTGGTGGCGGCGGCGGTGCCACTACCACACGCGCCGTTGGCGGAAGCGGTGCCCGCGGCCGCTTCCCCGATGGCGACGACGCCGGATACGCCCGCCAGCGACGTCGCACCGACAGTGTCCGATACCGAGATGTTGTCTCGGCCGGCTACACCGGTGGGAGAGGCAGAGGTGGAGCGGGGAGGACAAGGAGTGGCGGGCGGGCCGGCGGTAACGGCCGAGGTGGGGGTCAGAGGCGCGGCTCCGCCGCCATCGACGTCCTCGGGTCCAAGCTGAACTGATGCGGCTTGTGGATGGCAGAGTAGTGTGTCAAGAGTCGCCTTCTGTATCTCTTGGCGAGATGCGGCTGTGTGTCTTTGTATGCAGTCTGCTGACCGACAGTCTGCTGACCACTGTTCTTCCACATCGTTTTCCGCGTGTATTTGTACTCGTGTCTGCGCGCACCTTGACAATCATGGTGAAGGTGGATGAGGCCTTGTCTTGACGGTGAGCACATGTGAACGTGATCGACCCGAATATGACGTCTAAGTCCTGTTTTTCGTCGTGCTGGGGTGGGGGTGGTCTTGACGGCGCAGCAGAAATGTTCGCAAATCGGGTGAAAAAGAGATCGATGGACGCCAGCCACGCGATCTGTGAAACAGGCGAGAGCCGTGGCCGCAAGCGCCCAATCAGTGACGATCGTCCATCTCTGCCCCCGTTGTGTGGTGACTCGTATCGTGGTCGGTCACGTGTGGGCATTACTTTCTGACAGTCGACCCGGGTCCAACAACCGACCTGGGATCATCTGATGGCCTCGCCACGCGTGTTCGTGTGCGAGATATTCCAGAAAATCTTGCACACGCTCACGTCCCGACCACAATCGTCCCAAAAGGAGCCTGTTTTGAGCGTAAGTTCTGCGTGAGCGGAACTGCCGTTCGAGGCAGATTTATAGAAATGAAGCAGCCGTGATTGGAACGCAGCGCTCTCATTGGTTCACACGCGTGTACATCAAGTGTGATGAAATTGATAGACAATTTCATGTCTATCAATTTCATCACACTTGATGTACAAAATTTTCGCATCGTAAATCTCAAGTCTGAAGAAGACACTCATGCGGTCGTCACTCTGTCTCTCTGGCGAGACCCGCACTGTTTCACCTGCCTGCTCCGCTAGTGCTGGTTCTTTTTTGTCGGCTGATGAGGTCGCGGCCACCCATCCAACGGGTCTGAAAGCGAGCCCGTCGATCAGGGCCTGTTGCTCGAGGGCCGACGCTCGCTGCTCCGCGAACTGCGAGTGCGCCCCTGTCAACTGTCAGACGCTCAAATACCCTCGGGAGACCGGCTCCTCCATGGGCGTTTGATGCCGATCCCCACGAGGGGAAAACACAGGTACGCACCTTGTTTTCTGCCAGCCCCTTTTCGCCTGCCTGTTTCTGCCGTTTCTGGTGAATACTCGTCATGTTTGCCCGCCATGTCAAGAGTGAAGCACGAAGCAATGCAGGAAGAGGTCCGCAGGGGATTCTGGGGATCACGAAGACGGAGTACGTAGCAAAGCTTGCACCTGGCTCGCGATACTTGGAGCACAGTCAGGACCACACATCACCTTGATGGTACCACTCTCCAACTCGCGCGATCGGACGATGAGTGACTCTTGTGCTCGCCTGACGGAGATGCCCGACGGCCGCGCCGAGTGGAACCGATCCAACTGAGGCGCCAGAAGGCAGGGCCATCGGGACCTCTGATGCTCGGTTTCCACGGGGTTTTGGCCGCTCAAGAGCCAGATACGGCTAGCGTCTGCTGTGCTGTTGACAAACGTGGCCTGGCGTAATGGTCACCTCCCACGCGCCCCGTGGTGGTTGGCCAGCAGGTCAAGGTCGCTTTCCCCGCTTCATTCCGGCGCACCGAGCTGCACACGTGGAGGGCGGTCGGTGTCCTAATCCGAGCCCAGGAACGGTGCTGGTCTGTCTGTGGATGGCGCACGGCCGTCCATCCGCACGATGATGCTGCGCATCTTCTTTGCTCAGGTCTCGAACGGATCGAGGCCGTCAGGCAGAGGATACCCGGAGTCCACGACTGGCGAACAGCAACCGCTGCCCAGCGGGCGCACTCTCGGATCTCGGTCAATCTTGTCGCTCACCCCTCTCTTGACATGCGACCGTGTCGTCCCCGCGCCGTAGCGCCGCCGCAACTAGACGCCGGTAGGTCACGTCGCAAACTCTGGTCACACTGCACTCCTCAGCCCAAAAGCTCGGCCGTACCCATCGGAATGATGTGAGTAAATGACAAACTTCCAGAGTTGCCTATTCAAGAGTATGTATATTCATCAGGTAAACTTTTTCCTTTTGCTCGGATTCTCCTTCGGCACTCATGCGAGACCGTCGTCTTTAGTAATTTTATGCCAAGTCTGGCTCGCAAGCAGCACGGATCTGCTTGCGACGCTGGTTCCTGTCATTCCTTGATAAGAACGAGGCAGCTTTGCACTGCCAGGAAAGGCGATTCTACCTTCTTCTGCACGAAAAAATAGGGCTACATTGGTCCCTGTCAGGCGACGACCAGCGTGGACAACACTGGAGAAAGACTGTACAGTAGTGGTCGACTGCTCAGCCCTCACTTGACATGGCAGCTCCCAGAGCCACTCTTCGTCAGGTCCAGTACGGTCAATGCTGCATCCCCATGCGATTATTCTACTCCACCTGAAGTACGACAGGAACATCGTGGAAAGAGCATCTGTTTGATGCTTGCGCACATGGCATCGACCTTCTCGGGCAGCTCCAGAATCAAGCGATTCTGCCCTGGTCAAGCCGCGCCATCAACAAGACAGCCACAAGTCGGACGACTGGGACCTACTGGGCTTGCGAACCGAGAGAAGGACTGCTGTAGTTGAAGGTTCCTGGCTTGTGACATCTCCATAATGGAATGCGACACACGCTACGCGCGCTGTCGGAGCTCGAGTTTTTCTCATCAGTTATCGGTCAACATCAATATTCGCGGCATTTGTCCAAGCGAGGTGCCCCCTTGGGAGAAAACCTCGGTGGAAATAGAACGGGTCACTCTCCCAAGAACCTCGGTCGAGGTAGACGCAATCCGCTCCTCGGCGTAGAAGAGAAGGAGGAACTGTCCGAGTTCAAGAACCCTGGGCCAGCCAAGGTCACAATGGCAGCCCCAACATCTGCGGCTTCGTAGTGTCACGACGACGAAAATCGTGTCTGCGAGGGCCCCGCACAAGCGAGAGAGAGAGGACCCATTTCAGGTGTGTAAGCTGGCCACACCGCAAGATGTATTGTGCTGGAGGCCGCGTCATTCTACTCCCGTTCTTGCGATACGTGTGCCTGTGGACTTGATTTTCATGAATTCGGCCGGCTCGGAATGTGGGGCTGTGAATCGACAAGAACCGTAGGCGCCGTCGTCACACTCTGTGCCTAACCCAGGGTTGTAAACTGTTATTGAATGAAAGTGTGCTGCAACAGTTAAGGTTGGATTGAGAAACAACCCAATAAGAAAGCAAACCTTCAACAATGTAGTGAGAAATATTTGTATATTTTCAAGTCAATCTATTCTTGAGCTGACGTCTCCTCAGCTGCTGCGACAGTGTCGGGTATCCGAGCGCCTTGGTGCCAGCGCAAAAGAAAATGAAGCAGAGAGACAAAGCACTGTCGAGCTGCAGTGGCTGCGTCCAAGCACAGAAACTGCGCATGTAAAGCAACACGAAGGGCGTCCGCACGAGGCTCAACAGCGTATCATGACGCAGCGGGAGATTGGGGCAATGGACACGCCCCCAATAGATCAACGCGCCCGTTCATGTTCCCCTCCTTCTCCCCAGAGAATTATTCGCGCTAGCGGCAGGCGCGACCTCCGTCATTCGATGCAGCAGCGTGAATCCGCTGTGCCGGCTGTCCCTCGCCGCTGTGTTGCAGAGAAAGGTGTTGAGGGCCAGCGGCTCGGCTTTCATGAATCTGTACAAACCGTTCGCATAGTCGAGCAGAGATGCTATGAGTGTCGCTTCCTCGATAGGTGCTTCCTTCGATACTGCTCTGGGACAGCCGAAGAAGGCTGAGCACCGAACCAGAAAGCGAGCCCAAGTACAAGGAAAACATGGCCTTTGAGTACCACGTTTCCAACTTATGTGCCACCACATTCGACCCGACCCGTGAGGGACTCAAATGAATCATGTCGGTTCACATTAAAATTGCGTTTCCACGTCGTGTGCACGAGCTGGAAACGCAGCTCATTTCAGAAACGATCTTATGGCTGGCGATGTTATTGCTGGAAATCACTGTAGCCAGACCAGCCACTGAGTACCACTGGATCATGTTTCGATCCTCCGCTACGCTTTGATGTGGACGGTCGCCGAGATTCTACTGGGGCCACCTGTGAACCGTGTGTTGCGAACTCTGTGTGGACCAGAGTTCATGATATGCTGGCTAGCAGACGAGGCACTTTTTCGAGAGGACGTGAGCTTCTCCTGATACTACCTGCCGCGCGTTGGCCCTCTCCCCAGTGGGTGGTCTCGTGCGCACCCCGCTGCCGTCGTCAATCGAAAATCTCGTCGGCGCCGCCTCGCAGAGCGAAACCGGTCAGGAGCCAGGCTCGCCGGATCGCGGCGAGACCGGCCCGCGGTCACCTGTCTCGGATCGCCGGGCCGACGGCGACGACGCTTGTGCGTGCCTGGATTCTTGGACGGGACTGGCGCGTACGCTGAGCCGCCTCGGGATCGGCCAACCACAGCTGCCGGTGGGGGGCTTGCAAGCCCGACCGCCCCCCGTCACCGTCGCCACTCACAGAGGGGGGGATGCCATGGATGCGCGTTGGGAACACCCCTGCGCGCCGCGCCCGTGTCGCAACGTGACAGGCGCGGGGCGGCTCGGTGGGCCCGGGCTGAGGGCCTGTCGTCTCCGTGACGTGAGTGGTGTGTGTGTGCCGCGACTTGCGCGTGGGCGGGGCCACGGTCGGCTCCACCGCCTCCTGTCGGGGTCAGCCTTCCGCCTCGTCGGCCTTGCGCACTGCACGATTGTCGTTTGCTCGGGGCGCGCCGCCCTTGTGGGTGACGACGGGCTGCGAAGAGACGGCTTGGTACTGCCCATGTCGCTTGCAGGCCGCTGCAGGCGGTCCACGAGGGGGGACGAGCGCGTGGGGACTCTCTCAACGCAGTGCCGCGGTTCCCCAGACCCCGTGTGACCGGCCGAACGGCGGCAGCTGTCTGCCCGAATGACAGGGTCATCGAGTCCGCGCCCGTGTGGCTCCAGTTGTGGTGTGTGAGGGGGGGGGCGTGCTGCGGCGGGGCGCGCTCCCCGCCCGCTTGTTGGTTCACGGGCCCCCCACCAAGGCGTGTGTTGCGTGTCCGGTGCTTCCTTTACCCGCCCGACGCGTTCGCTGAGGGCGTGCGCGTCCGTCGCGTGCTGTCCACTGGGGCATTGACTGTGCACACGCGCGCGAGCCGCGGGTCAGCCGCCAACTGGCCTCGGCGTGTGCCAAGGGCTATAAGAGCGACGCGACCGCCGGCATCCGGCGGCCGGGGCTTGAGTGCCAGCAACAACCACGCACCGAGCACCCCACGAGGCGTAACTCCGACAGTTCCAAACGGTCACCTTCCTCAACACCCCCACCGTCTTCCCGCCTCCTCCCCCCGACGCTGCGCACTTCTCACACGTACGCACTCTGCAAAGAGACGCTGGTGGTGACGGACGAGACAGGCGACGCCGGCTGCGCCGTCTAATTCAAGGCTCGTGCCGCTCGGTGTTGCTGCGGTGCCGACGGTCGTCGACGGCCGCTCCTACACCCACCTCTGCTGCCGCCGCCGCACTCCCCCACCAGCGTCGCCGATCAAGACGCCAGCTACGTGCTGCCCTCCCGCTGGCAGCGACAAGGACAAGAGCGCGACGCCCGCCCAACCGTTCGCCCGCCGGTCCATCCCCCCGCGTCGGTCGCCATGAACATTTGGATTGAGACGCCCGTCGAGGGCACCATCATGCTCGACGTGGAGGTGTCCCAGACTATCGGTTCGCTGCGGCAGGAAATTCAAGGCATGATCACGCTCCCCCCGCACCTGTACATCCACGCGCTGGTGCACGACGGCATTCACCTCAACGACGCCCTGACGTTGGCGCGCTACGAGCTGCAGGTGGACACCATTCTCACCTTGTACCTGGCGCAGAGGCAGGGCGGCGCGGGTTTTTAGGGGGAGCCGCGCGCCCCTCGATTGGTTGCCACGCACGGGTGCCGGGGCGCGTCGACGACCAGAGCTGCCGCTGACCGACGCTGCACTTGGCGACGCACGGGTCTACCTGTATCTCAAGATTGCGTGTTTCTCGCTTGTAGGATAGGTTCTTCTCTGTTGTTTCGTGTTTGTTTCTCCTGTATGTGGCACCCTTCTGCTTTGCGGGGCGCTCGTCGGTGCCGTGCTGCTTGCCTGGTGTATAGGTTTGTGTGTTGCGGAAATCACACAGGCAACGCGCTCTCTAGAACACACTCGTGGCAATGGTTCCGTCGTTGCGCCAGCACAGCCGCCATGGTCCACGATGCGCCCAGAAACGCTCAGTTGGCCGGTAGGTCGGGGCTCTTCCGTGGTACACAACAACATGATGTCTACAGACGACAGGATACCAACAGCAAGGCAGAGCAAGGCTGGTAGATGGCACAAAGTAGAGCCACAAGGCAAACCACTGTTTGGCAGCATCCCCAACAGACCCCTTTTGCGAAGCAACGCGAGGGCGGCAAGACCCCACCCACGAGCAGCGTCCGCGCGCCGGCTTGCACACGAGCCCATGCGCGGCGGCTCAAAAGCGCCCCGCTTGGTAGTCCTTGATAGCCTGTACCACCTCCTCCCGCGTGTTCATCACAAACGGCCCATACTTGACAATCGGCTCCCGCACGGGCGTACCCGCCACCAACACAAAGCGAAGGCCGTCCGCCCCCGCCGTCACCGTCACGGGGCCAGCCTCGCCGTCGGCCAACAAGCAGCACGAGCCGTGCTCGGCGGCCACCCCATTGGCCCCCACCGTGCCCGCCCCGCGGAGCACGTACGCAAAGCCGACATAGCCGTCGGGGACGGGCAGCGTCGCCGCCCCCCCGGCGGCAACGTCAACGTCGAGGTAGAGGATGGGCGACGTCGTCACAACCGCCGCCGACACGCCATACGCGTCGCCGGCGAGGACGCGTACGCGCGCCGCGCCGTCGGGGGAGGTGGCGGTCGGCACCGCGTCGGCAGACACCTCCTGGTAGTCGGGTGGCGACATCTTGTCCGCCGCGGGCAGCGTGAGCCACAGCTGCAGGCCGACGTTGGGGCCGTCCGTGGCGGGCATTTCACTGTGTTGGAGACCAGAGCCGGCGAGCATCCACTGGAGGGAGCCTGGGCCAATGGTGCCCGCGTGCCCGCGGTTATCCTGGCGAGGCAAAAACGGCATGTCACACAAACACAGAAGAAAGCCCAATGAGTAAAAGCCCCGTGCAGCAGGCGGCAGCGGGAAGTCACGCAGTCGAGGTGCAAACGTGGACCACACACACGTGCATTGGTGGTGCTCAAGTGTGTTAGAAAACAGAGCGAGGCGCAAAGACGACACCGCATAATGCACGAAAGCGGGGCGCCACAAGCCATGTGAAAGCACCGAGCAGAGAACCGCAACGTACCTTGTGCCGGAAGCCGCCCTCAAGCATGTACGTCACGGTCTGCATGCCGCGGTGCGGGTGGGTCGGGAACCCCGCGGGCGGCGACACCCGAAATTCGTCGAGCAGCAGGAAGGGGTCCAAGTCGGGCAACGCCGCAGAGCCGATGCTCCGCCGCACCCGCGCCCCGTCCCCCTCGCTCTGTTCCCGCGCCATGACCACCTTGGCAATGGTACGGCTCGCGGTGGCCGACGCCGCCCCGGTCGCCGCCATGCGGACGGCGGGTGGGACGCGGGCGGGTGGCGTGGGGGTTGCTCGACCGCAGGAGAGTCGGGAAGGTGTCGGGCGTGCGGGTAAGCGGGGAGGTGGTGATGCCAGCACGTGCGGGTGTCGACGCTGTGGCAGGGGCAGCAAGCAGGGCGATGCAAAGGACAGCATCAAGCAAAGAGCAGTTCAGTCCAGTCACCACCAACGCGGGGGGGGGGGTGCGCTCAGGGTGATGAACGCGACTCTGTGCAGAGGACAGAGCTCAAGCAGCTCACGTCGCAGGCACGTCTGCGCATGGAGCGTTGACGTCGATGACAGCGTGCATCTGCAGACGCGATTGAAGAGCAGGATGGCAGGGAACGAGTGCGAAGACATGTACCTGTAACGGCTTCCATCCATCTTGGTTCTCTGTGATTTCAGGATGGAGTTGAAAACGACTTGATTCAACTTGTCAGAAACAATGAAGTGCGTGCGGGACAAGGAAAAACTGTACTGAAGTAGCCTGCGTGCATACACCATGGCAGGTGCGATGGGCAAAGTTGTGCTGGCACCACCAACGGGCCCATGGCAGGGCCTGTGACAGTGTGTCCTCGCTTCAGCGACCTGTCTTGGACATGAGCAGTCTTCCGCATCGTGCGCTCTCCTTAGAGCGTCCCGCGGCACGGTCATCCGCCGCGTGTTTTCCCGTCTCTTTCCTCGGCTGCTCGTCTGGCCTCTGTACTTGACGTCGCGACGAGCAGTGCTCTGCTTCGTGTTCGACCACATCTCGTGCGAGCGGTTGACCTCCTCGGCACTGCCCGACGTCGTCCGACGCCCTTCACGCTTCTTCTGCAACGCGCCGTCCGGTGATTGTGCCCACCATGGAAGGCGGCGGCCGTCTCTCCTCCTGCGCCCCGGATAACCCTGCGCTCTATGTGCGGCTTGGTACATTCATCTCTGGCGGCTTGCTCATCGGCTCCGCCATCTTCCGCTTCATCCGTCTCTTCACCCTCAACTTTGACGACCCGTCCTTCTTTGTGATGCTCATCTGGATTGCCGTCTTTGGTGTCTTGCTCATCCTTGCAGAACTTGAGTGGCCATCGTGTATGGCAAGCCACTTTGGGTTCCTCATGGGCATCAAGGGCCGCGGATTCTTTACCTTTTTTGCCGGCACGCTGGCGCTGTCGCTGGGCTTTGACAACTCCAGCCAGTTGTCGGGCATCCTCCTCATTGTGGCTGGCTTCATTGCCTGCGGCGTGTCAGTTCTGCTCTTCTTCTGTGGGGGGCGCATGGGCTCTGGCACCGACGTGGAGGCGCCGACGGTGCGTGGAGGCGGGGGCGTCGCCGCAGCGCCAAGCGGCGGTGGCATCTTTGGCGGGCGGAAAAATCCGGCGGCCAACAACCCGGACATTGCCATTTGAGGTTCTTGTGGATGGGGTTATGCACGCCCTGGTGGGCGTTCGGGAGCTTGTTTGCCGGGAGGCATTTGTTGGCTGGATGCTGGGGTTCCCAGCCACCCTGTTGGTTTTGCGTTTGTTTATCGGGCGAGTGTGAGTGTACAGAATGAGCCACAACAAGGATAATCATCTCGTTTGCTGTGTCCAGTTTTTGCTGGAGTATTCACTGCCGTTCAAGGACAGCTGAAACAGCGAAAGACAGGCGAGCCCGTGCAGACAACAAGCTATTGCGCCTCTTTGTTGCGCGGCAAGACATACAAGATGAGATGTACATCTCGACATCACACCCGAGTGGCAGTCTCATCCACTTGCTTGCGCACCAAGCCCAGGTTCAGTGTGGAATGTGCGACCGGCAGCACAGAGTACGGACTACAGTTGTGAGCCATGGATGTTCCACATAGCCACTCGGCAGGAACCAAACAGTCTACTTCAACATGGGTCGTGTGCGTATAGGCACATGCCGGGGGCAGACGACCTGACCTGCCCGGCCTCCTCCGCGTAGCGAGTCGGAGCCCACGTGACGATGTGTGGAAGAAAAAAATGTATGTCCTGGGGGAAACTAGCGAGCACACGACCCCCAACAAGCGGGTGCTTTGACAGCCAAAACACAAAGATGCGAAGCCAAGAACAGAAAAATGAGCCATGCCAAGTCCAAGGAAAAAAAAAAGCGGAGTCCAACACCCCACACCAGACCACCGAGCACGTCACAGTACCAAAAGAACAGGCCAACCCCAACGGCCCCCACGTACACTCGAAGGCACCGAACAGACGGCGCGGCCGCTCCGTCGCAAAACCCTCGCCCGACGTCCGCACTCCTCATCCGGGACGCAATGCCCGTCACTCGGGCACCGCCCGAGCCCGCTATCAACCTGAACCCAACCGCGATCACCCCGTGACGCGCATGCCACTTCACTCACCCCGCCGCCTCCGCTTCCGCATGCGCTCGGCGGCATGCAAGCCACCCCAGCTCCAAACCGGCACCACAATGAGGCCCACATGACGCGCGATCATTACTCTGGCAGCTTCATCTCGCCGGCCAGCTCGCGGAACTTGGACATGTTAGCCCCCGGCATACGGCGCTGGGGGAAGGCCTTCCACGAGCCCCCTGCTGCGTCCTTGATGACCACACCGGGCGTGCGGGACTGCTGGATCTCCGCCAGCGTCGGCGCGTTGACGCCCTTGGACGCATCGCCGCCCAGGCCGGCGCGCACCTTGGTGTCCCCAGACCGCGGCGCCGCCACCCGCTTCCTCGCGTTGGGGTTGTCGTCAATGAAGGTCGGGGCGGCCTTCTTGGCGTCGGCCTTCTTGCCCTGGCCGGGGAGGCTGGGGAGCTTCGGCATCGCGGGCATCTTTGGGAGCTTGGGCATCTCCACACGCAGCGGGCCGGCGGCAGCGGCACCCATCACCACCGCCGCGGTGGCGGCAAAGGCATGGCCGAAGGCTGGGACAGCCGGGGCCAGGGCGATCGCGGGCATGGCGGTGTTGGTAGCGCGCCCCATCGTGGGAAAGGGGGAGGGAGAGAAGCGACGAGGGGGAGAAGTGACAGGAGAAGGCGTCAGAGGTTGGGGAGGGTGGGGAGGATGACGATTCGTCGCAACCGTCGATGTACGACTCCGCTCCTCTCCGACCAACGGATGTGAGAATGTGTGCGGCGATGGGGGTGTTGGGGGTGGGGAAGTAGGGCAGGCACCGCGTACGCCACGCCCAATGGGTGCGGGGAGGCGGTCGCTCCTGATGAGGCGGCGTCGTCGGTTGTGGGGACCCAAGGAAACGGGAGCGAGGGGTCCGTCGCCGAGTTGTGACCGACCGGCGTCGATGGTGTGGGGGGCGGCGGAGGAACACGTGCACAGCCGCGTCACCCAGTGCCCTGCCGGGACCCCCAGCTCACCGCAGCTCGACCGCAGGCGGCGGAGTGGCCCACGACGCGGCTCGGGTCTGGATGCAGAGATCTCCCTCCGTAGCAGCTGCCAGGGGCGTGACCTCCAGCGGCGCCGAGCTGAAAAAATTGTGGCGTCTGGAAGGCCGCCCACGAGAGTGCCTGCCATTGGCGCGGGGCACTGGACCAGGGTTGGTAGCAGATTGAAAACGCCACGAGTGGGTGAACAATCCGTGATTTTACGCCCGCGGGAGGTGCGCTGTGGGGATCCGGTGGTGGGAGCGGGTTGTCCCGCGCGCCCTCCCGCCGCGGTCGTCTCTACGATTGGCTACCCGCCGAGGCCGTTGGCCGCCCAACCGGGGTGACGCTGGCGGCGGTTCGCGGCGCGAGAGCGTCGAGCGGAGGTGCGGGCGCAGCCACTTTTGCCGTCAACGGTCTTGGCATCTTGGCGGCAAAGGCCGACCTCGCGCGGGGGAGAACAGCGAGGAGCCGCCGCCGCTCTCCGCCGCCAAGGTGGTCACTGCTGGTGCCACCCTGCGCTCACTGGCAGCAGAGGTCGGCCGGGGCAACGACAGCGGCACGTGGCGCGCACAGCCGGTCGCCTCGGGTGGCGACGCGCACGAGCGAGCGACGGAGTGTTGTTCTTGTTTGCCGGCTGTGCAAACCGCTCTTGACCGGCGCGTGTCCGTCTCATTGTCGTGCGTCGACAGCTCCACAGCAGCAGCAGACCTGCCACCACCACTGGTCCCAAGTCCGCGCAGACGACCGCGCTCCATGCAGTCGGCCTCTCCGCCCGCCCCAAAGCACTCACCCAGCCAGCCGGCAGGCGGGGGTGAGCGCGCGTCTAGCCAGCCACCCGGCCAGCAGATGGAGGCGCCTCTAGCAAGGCAGCCACCCCCCCCAACCAGGGACCGCCCGCCGCCGTGCCCGTGCCGCCGCCCGCCGTCAACCAGCCGCCCAGTAATGCGGCGCGCCCCCTGCGCACGCGCCCCCCCCGCAGCCGCCCGCCCCACACCCCAAGCCGCGCGCGCTCACGACCGGGCGGCGGGCCCCCGGGGGGCGCCCCCCCCAAAAAAGGCGCTGAGTTTGGTCTGCCCGCCGGGCCCCTGCGGCACCCGCGGCGGCGGCACCGCCCGCGGCC
>Ga0209831_1003085_pt1 | contig 14007 bp, 21 predicted proteins | sample Maine_Asex4_meta_FD_187451 | JGI IMG/M metagenome (GOLD analysis project Ga0209831, IMG submission 187451) | Marine algal microbial communities from Maine, USA - Maine_Asex4_metaG (SPAdes) (version 2) | ecosystem: Host-associated > Algae > Red algae > Unclassified | place: Maine, USA | collected...
AGCAAACACTCCCAGCGTGCGAGCAGGAGCCCGTTTTCAACGAGCGTTTACGAGCAATTTGAGCCAGAACCGGGCTCGTGGTGGATCCAGCAACGAGGTGCACTGGGCAGCCCCGTTCTTGGACGTCGGCGACTCGCGTCGTTCGGCTCCGGATGCATCCCGCTTCAGCTCGGTCGATGGGACTGATTCATTCTTAGTTCAGTTGTGTTTCCATTCTTCGAATCCTCAGATCCATGACAGCTGGCGTCCACAATGGGCGCATCAGTTCCATATTGCCCGCTTGAATCCACATGCCACTCGCACGGACAGTCGTCTTTGCAGTATCTCCACACCCTGTGAGCGACTGAATATGGCCGCTTGCTAGCAGCGAGGTTTAAGAGCTTGACGAGCTTCATGCTCAAACATCGTTGCGACCCTACTCGCTTGCTCGATAAGGCCTCGTTGTCTCTTTTTACCTTCCCCATGCTCCATCTCACACCATGCTGTTCTACACCACTTGAAGGCGCTCTCCGTGACGGTCCTGGAGCATCCAAGAACAGTGTGAAAAATGCAAATACGTAGCCACAGACAAGCAGAATGTGGAGTTCGACGAGAAAAGCTCTCACAAGGGCCTTCAAGGAGGGTTCTTCAGCAGCTTGACAGGTTTCTCGTCGCCGAATCGAGAAAAAAGGGCCTCGTCGTGGATTTTGCAACGAGCCCTACTACGCAGGTGAGAATCTGTCACGGCTTGTCACGACAAGAGGACAGCCCGAAGTAGGGTTGCACACCACGACCCTATATCGGGGGCGTTATGGGCGCGCGACAGATGAGACGCCTTACCGACGTCCGATTGAGCAGCCAGAACACCCTCACGACGCCCCAAGTAGCACCCTCAATATTCGCACCATCGATCAAGTGGCACCCATATTGGGCTCTCATATGTCATTTTTGTGTCAAGACTGGGTGCCTGTCCCCAACTAAAGTGCACAGCCGCCACCTGCTGAATCATGTCGACTCACCTGAAAACTTTCTCTTCGCGACGCCTTGATGCAGCCCATTTGAGTTGGGGCGTTCGGGGCGTACGACGCCCAAACGACGCCCTAAGATCTATCTCATCTTATGAGCCCTATGGAAAAATGGCTCTCGTCTCGGCGCATGCATGGTGCGTGTCCCAAAAATGAGACATCGCGGTTTTTTCTTTTTGTGCTGACAGTTTGTGCACGAAGAAAAGGGCACCACATTACAAATGAGAACGTGAAAAAGACCGCCATGTAGCCCACTGTGAAGAAAACACGATTTGGGACACCTCACATCGAAGCTCCAGTTAGCACATGAGCTTAGGCGTTGCAAACCTGTAACCCCAAGAACCTGAAAAAGACTGGCTCCAAGATCGGAGTTAGTTGAGAGGTCCACAGAACAGAGCCCACAGGCAGGTACTAAGGAGGTGTCAGGCAAGAACGTCTCGGGAGAGGCTCTTTCCATGGAGGCCAGTTGAGAATTTTCTCGTACCACACCCCGCCTGCCACCCTGCAGTGATGTGTCAGTCTTCCAGAAAACGCGCATGTTTCATTTTTGGGACACGCACCACAAACCAATCGGCCCCAAACTTTGCAGAAGTACACTGCGTTCTCGTTATAAGAGACAGCTGATTCAGCTTAAATTGAATAGATAATGGCCTGCATGGTCCTGAACGGAAGACTCGAGACCCATATTCTTTTGTATACGATTCTCTTATATTGCTGATCCCCCAATTCTGCGACAATCTTATTGTCGGTCGCAATGGCTTCGCGTGACTCCTGCATGACACGGTGATTGGCTTGCAAGATTACTGGCGGCAACTCTCGGCCCATAGTTTGATCATGGCCTGTCGAACTGCCAATCCTACTTCAGTCTACGCTGTGTCGTCGGCTCTGCCTTCCTCCTCTCTGCAACCGCTATTTTTTTGGAGGTTCGCACTATAAATAGCAAGAGTAACTGCAACAAAAACTCCCCGTGGCCGGTCTACACCGTCTGCTCCAAATGCGAGATAGCAATTGTTCTAGGCTCGATCCCGGTCGCGAGCACTTTCTTTTGTGGCGGGGGTATTGGCTGGGCCGTCCCGTCGGTCATTATCCACGATGTGGCAGCGCCGGCTACGGCTCGACCAGTGATGGGGGCGGGGGCGACACGCCGGCCAACGGTGTCGCTCCTGCCTGGGAGGGCGATTCGAGAACTGGCGGCAGTGGCAGTGGCGGGGGCGGCGCGCCGGGCATCTTCGGCGCACCCTCCGGGGCTGGCCCCGCTGCGGGCGCGTACGGGACGACCAGTATCTCTCAGAAGTCGGAGACGAGGCGCTCCTGGTCCCCTTCGTTCCCTCGGTGGCTTTGCGCGTGCGGCTTTTTGGTAGCGGCGGAGCGTCTTCCGACGCACCCACTGTCGTGTCACAGGCGGTGGTGAGGGAGGCGCTGACTGTGATTGAGTTGGTTATGCGACGCACACTCTCGGCTGCCTTTCGGGACTGGTGTGGTGCACACTCGACCGATGTGGTCGGCATCGGCATTGCGGTAACTGACTGCCAGACGCAGTGTCTAATTCACAAGTTATCTTCTATGCAGTGGGTGGCTCAGGTCGCACCCCAGCCACCATATCTCCCCCGACAGGCGGGCCCGCGGCCCACTTGAAGTTCCCCCACTCCACAAATCTGGCCTCGCTGACACTCACCTCCCATCGGCCACAACGTGGCCTCCTCCTACTACAAAGTGCCAGCCGTTGCCCGTCGGGCCCAGGCCGCCAGTCACCTAACAGGTTTGACGGCTCGCAATGGATGCCGACACTTCCCCGCGGTCATACGCATGTAGGGCGAGGGCCACCCGACGTACGTCGGGCGTGCTTTTCAGCCGAGCTCGCGTGGCAGCGGTGAGTCGACGGGCCTACACCGTCGCGGCCGTGTTGGCCGTCTCGCCCGGCTGGACCATGCACAAGCGGCGGCGGAACTCGGCCATTGCCGGGTTTGCCAGCGCCTTTATGAGGCCATCTGCGACCATCTTCGCATCACGTCGGTGGACGAACTCGGCGGACCCCATGGCCGCCCGCTCCCGCACGACGTGGTGGGCGGTATCAATGTGCTTCGCGCCCGGTCCCTTTGGGGTTGGCGATCAAAGACAGGCAACCCAGTTTGTGCTCGGCCATGGGGACCGGCCGTTCCGGCTCATCCAGGTCCCCCATGAGCTTCTTCAGCCACAGGGCCTCACGCGTCGCAGACGCGGCGGCAATGTACTCGGTCTCGGCGGTGGAGCATGAAGCCGTCGGCTGTCGCTTATTGGACCAGGAAATGGCCCCGCCGCCGCACATGAATACCCACCCCGTGGTTGAGCGGCGCGTGTCGGGGCAGCCATTGCAGGTGGCGTCCACCGCCTCTTCCAGCTCCCGCGAGCCGCAGTATTGTAGGCCGAGGTCGACCGTGCCGGACAGGTTACGGACGACGCCTTTGGCGGCTCGCCAGTGCGCCTCCTCCGGTTGGCTCATAAAACTTGCGTGGGTTATGGCAGCGAAGTCGATGTGCGCACGTACCGATGCGGCCAGGTACAACAGGCTACCCACCATCTCCTGCTCCCACCTGCTTGTGTCCATGGGCAACTCCCCGGTCCGGCGTCGCGCTGTCCTCGCCGGCATAGGCTGCTGAGCGGGGTGCGTGTCCATCACGCCAAAGTTGTAAAGGAGAGCCTTGATCAGGCCGGGACAGCTGATCGTCAGCGTGCGTTTGGGGCAATTTCGAACGATGCCCATTCCCAGGAAGTCCTTGGCCGGTCCCAAGTCCCGCCCCTTGTAGCGCTGGAGAAGCGCCGCCTTTGCTGCATCTACGGCCACGCGCGTCTTGCCCAGGGTAGCGAGGTCATCGACGTGCGCAAGGATGAGGCTGCGGCCATGGATGGGGTGGTCCCACGTGTAATGGTTCGGGTCCGTTCCCAACCATTTGGCACCGGCGCGTGTCAGTGTGGCACAAAGTTGCTCGCCCCACAGCCGCCCGGCTTGCTTAGTCCCATACAATGCGGAGCGTAGTTTGGACACCGTATTAGGGCCACAATCGTAATAGCCCGCCGGTAGGTTCACGCACACGTCCACGTCCATGGAGGCGTTCAACTACGCCGTCTTAATGTCAATTGTTTCGAGCTAGAGGTTTTGTGGTGCCGCATAGGCCACCACCGGTCGTACGGTCACCCTCGCGGGGCATGGCGCCCACACCTAGTGCGAGTCCACGCCAGCCCTCTGTGAGTACCCACAGCCGACGTCGCGAGCCTTTTATCGGGTGATTTTGGCATTCGCATCGCTGTTGTAGTCGGAGGCCCACTTGCCGCGCATCCGCTGCGCGCCACGAGGGGGGTCAACGACCGTCCAGGTGTTGTTCTCGAGGATCGACATGTACTCGGCGTCCATCGCTTCATTTCACGGGTACGCATCGCCGCGGGAAAGTGCCTCAGTCCGTGTCTGCGGCGGCTCAGAGCACCAGTCTGCCAGCCGCAGGGCGGCCTCCAGGAAGATGGGCGCGAGCTCCAAAGGCGGATCCGGCGCCACGCCAGTCGGCGCGCCGCGGGTGGAAGCCTAGAACGCGGAGGGTCTGCCCGACCCCGTGCGCGTTCACAAATTGTAGTCATGCGTTGCTGTCGGCGCCGCGAGCGGCACGGTCATGAAGTTGGGCGGTGGCAATAGAGCCGCGGCGGGGAGCAGGGCGACGGCGTCCGTCAGGTTGTCGACGGTAGGAACGCCGGGCGTCGACCCTGCCGGTGCCGGAACCCCATCTCCCTCATCGTCGGACGAGCAGCCGTCTTCAAACCAGTCCCCATACAGGTGAGGGCAGACGAGTAGGGCGCCCGCGATGACGAGGGACGGCGGCACTATCTCGTCAAACTCAACGTCGCGACGCGTCAGGATGGCGCCGGTCGCGGCGGAACGGATGCGCAAGGCGTGCTGGCCAGAGCTGTAGCCCACCCTGTGACCAAAGATTACACGAGACTCGAGCTTGCCGGCTGACCTAGGCGGGCGCTTGGCGCAGGCTTTGCAGCCCCACACGTGGACCATGGACAAGTCAGGCCGTTTGGCGTAGAATAGTTCATGCGGCGTTGCCGACCCGTCGGCGGTCGGGTATTAGTTCATAATGAATGACACGGCGACTAACATTTCGCCCCAATGAGCCAGGGGCAAGCGCGAGCCCAGAAGCATGGCGCAGGTGCGCTCCATCAGGAAGCGGTTGTGCCTCTCGGCCTTGCCGGTCAACTTCGGGGAGTACGGCGAGGAGAACTCCACTTTGATCCCCTTCGATGCCATAAACTGCCGCATCACGTCGTTGCTGGGCATCGTTTTTTCCCCGTCAGTGCGGATAATCTTTACCTTCTTGTTCGCATGGTTTTCCAGGTACAGGATCCAGTCACGGAGCGCCACCCCGGCCTCTGCCTTTGTCTTGAGCGGAAAAGCAAATGACAAGTCGGTGCAGGCGTCTGTCATCGACAATGCGTAAGACGCGCCAACACTTGACACGGGGGTCAGCGGGCCAATCAAATATACGCAGACCCGTTCGAACATGACGATGGCACGCTCGCCAGCGCCGTGCGGGTGTACCAGCATGCGTGCTTCGACGCACGGCTCACACACGGCAACGGCGGTGAGCTCAATGTCCTTGGCAGAGATGGTCGTGTCGGTGACGATCTTGGCGGCATTGCCAACATTGTTGTAGCCAAGGTGACTGAAAAACAGACGCTACAGGTCGCCACGCGCATTGTCCTTTCAACAGGCGGCGAGGGCGGCGTGAGGCAACTCCCCGGGTGTCGCGGTATGCGCGAGCGTCATCTCGTACTGCTCGTTCATGTTGAAGTGGCCGACAGCCACGACAACACTTTCCTTCTTGATTGTCGCGGTGCTGTCGTAAAACCGGATGTCCGCCCAGGTCCGGTCCGCCGCACGGACTGAAAATAGGTTGGTCAAGATACCAGGCACCGGAAGCGTGTTGGTGAGCATCACTCGGTCACCGACCGACGTGGATAAAGAAACTGAGCCGCGTCCCCGGGGGGGGGAGCGTCTGCCCGTTGGCGACGGTGACCGTCGTGGCCACTCCGCCGACACCAGACAACCCCTCAATGGTCCGTTTTCGTAGAACTACGCCAGAGGCGTTGTACTCGTGGATGTCGGCGCTGGTGCGCGGAAGCCAGGTGGCAGGTGGTGTCTCACCTTTGTGGCGTGCCGCTGCGGCTTGTGAGCGCGTGCGGCGCATGTGTCCGGGTGAGCTCGTGGGATTGTCCGGTGCTGACAGCGGAGCGTGTCGATCCAGATTGGGTATTGCTGACCTCCAAAAAGTGGCGGTTGCAGAGTGTTTGCAATAATTCAACAGCGTACGTGGACAAATGGAAAAACTAGGAACCACGTGAGTTCCTTACACAGTCTCCTCATCCACCTCTGCGCACCGGAAACGCACATCAGGATCTCAAGAAATCTGAAGAAATTTGTTGATCTCATGAGATATCACAGGTCTGGCCCAGAACCGTCTCCATGCCCTGTTCAGGCCCAAGCAAGATGCCCAAAAATCTCAGGGAATCTTATTGTGGGTTTCAATGGCGCTGCGTGACTTCTGCCAGACACGTCGATTGGCTTGCAAGATTACTGGCGGCAACTCTGAGCCCATTGTTTGATCGTTGCATGACGAACAGCCAATCCTATTGCGGCCCTCCGATAAATTGGCGGTTACAGAGTGGTTGCAATCATGCAACAGCGTACGTGGACCATTGGAAAGGCAAGGAATCATGTGAGTGTCTTGCACTGTCTCCCCATGCAGCTCTGCGCACTGGAAACGCACACCAGGATCTCAAGGAATCTGAAGAAATTTGTTGATCTCATGGGATATCACAGGTCTGGCCCAGAACCGTCTCCATGCCCTCTTTAGGCCGAAGCAAGCGGCCTAAAAATCTCAGGGAATCTCATTGTCGGTCGCAATGGCTTTGCGTGACTCCTGCATGACACGGTGATTGGCTTGCAAGATTTCTGGCGGCAACTCTCAGCCGATAGTTTGATCGTGGCTTTTCGAGAAGCCAATTCTACTTCATTTCTACGCTGTGTCTTCGGCTCTGCCTTTCTCCTCTCTGCAACCGCCTTTTTTAGTGGCCAGCAGCACATCATTTCTACGCTGCGTCGTCGGCTCTGCCTCCCTTCTCTCTGCAACCGCCATTTTTTGGAGGTTAGCAGCAGTGCCATGCATTGGAAGCAATTGTCTGCCTCGTACGTACTTGGTAGCGTGGGACCGGGCCAACTAGTGACCCCGGTCCCCGCGCAGCGGTTTCCGCGCTTAAAGGACGAAGGGAGACGACGGTGGGAGGCACCGTCGTCGCCGGCAAGCAAACCGTGCCTATTTGTCTTGGCGTTTCGGTTGGCCTGACTTCCTGGACCTCGAGTCCCATAGCGAGTGACGCACGAGCGGCTAGGACGGCGGGTATTTCCCTCCTTTCCGAGAAGATCGCGCCTCATTGTACTACAGTTCCATGTTGTCCGACGTACCCAAGTCGATCAGCCTGGGCCCGTCGCCGCCGCACGGCGGCATCTCAGCACTGGGGCGGTCATCGTCGCCGTTCCGCCGCGTGGCCGCGGCCGTGGTCATGAATGATGCGGACGGGCCTCCACCGCTGCCTTGCGGTCGATCGGCTGTGGTCGGGCACTCGTGGGCACAATTCCCACGCGTCTGACAGCTCCAGCAGATGACCCGCCGCCGGCGCTCCAACCGGGGCATAGGTTTGTCTTTTGTCCACACCCATAGGTCCGTGACGAGGTGGGCCAACGGTAGGCCGAAAAACATACTTTTCTCTTCTGCGACCTTCTCGCAGATGGCATCGCGTCCGCATGCATACAGCTGGATCAGGTGGTGATGTACAGTTTCTGGAGCAAGGGTGGAGTAGGAGGAAGAAAGAGCACCGATAATCCTCCGTCGCCTGCTGCTTCTGGTCGGAAGTCCTCACAGCGACGGGCCCAGCAGTCAATCCGTGCAAGCCAAGAGAGAGAGGCGTCCCCTGGTATGGGGGCGCCTGAGCTGCCGCCGCGCCACCAACCACAGGCCAGACAGCATGTCCTGGTAGGACAAAGGCGGTCTAACGGTCAGGCGGCACGCTGGAGGCCCCCGCCGTCGGCATTGAGGCGGCTGCCGGGGCCGCGGACACAGCTGCAACTGTGACCGCTGCCCCAGTTCGGGGAGATGTGTCCGTCTGGTCCATATAGGGTGCGTGTGGGGGCGTGGCCACGGTAGTTGCCGGCGGGGGGTGATGGTGGGAGGCTTGTTCAACGAGCACACAACAAGGATTCGCGTAGGTAGCGGCCAGCGTCGGCGAGGGTACGGGGCGCCGCTGGACCGGCGGATACGAGGCTGTTCCTCCGAATCCGCGCCCCGATATCACGCATGTAAAACCGCAACCCAATAAGATGAAACTTCTAATACCACGTTCGGTTCAGTATACGAGTGGTTTTACCAGGGGATCGGCGAGGGGTGGGCCGCCGAGGACGCGCCAGCAGACGGCGCTGCGTTTAGGTCACAGACAGGGAGACCAGCCCAACGAGAATGGCTTTCAATTCTGGACGGGACAGGTCATCGTGGGGCTGCCAGCTCTACGTCGCAGGCAAGCCCGCAGTGTGTGTGAGAATCGGCATACGACAACCATACTGACAGGGGAAGCGGCTGCCCTCACTTTTCGGGGTGATCATGCAGTGAGCCGTGGGCGTGGAAAGGGGGCACTGGGAGAATAGAGACCCTTTGAACGCAATCCAGGTGTAACGTGCCCATCGATTGCAGCAGTTGCTTTTGTTGAGGGCTGCCTCAAGTGATGTATAGGCTGATAGCGTCCGCCCAGACCTTCCGCGGAAAGGCAGTCTCCTGTAGATGGTTCATAAAAATAGCTATCGTAGAGCAGTGCCACGGCAGAGGCAGATGAATCGGTTCCAAGTCCATCAGCGCCATCCGCGATCTACGGCGCATTGAACCTTGCTATCAAGGTCACGGCTCTGTAGGTGAGAGCACAGGCGAGAAGTCCATTGACGTGGCGGTTCTGGCAGCGAATTTCGCGCGTTACAGGGAAACCCAGACCACTTTCTGTCCACAGAACCCGTGGAGGGACGTGCAGCGGGGGTGGAAACAGTGGGTCTGTTCATGGATAGAGATGCTGGTGGGAGAACAACGGGCGCCTGGTGCGCCCACTCCTGCATAGTCTCGTCGACAGGGCAGCGGCGGTGGTCATCGTGGTGACCGCCGAGGCGCTGCGCACGGTTGAGGGCGCGACGCGGCGGATCCTCACCTCGCCCCGGCTGCCTTTCCGGTTCTCGTATGCGGTGCTGTCACTCGGCGACAGCGCCGCCATCGCCGAAGCGGTCTCCGCGGGTGTCCCCGCCCCGGGCCGCAGCCGCAGCCGATTTGGGGGGTTTGGGGGGGTGGGTGATCACCAGTGCCACCGCCCCTGCCGCCGCCGCTGGGAACAGATGCGCGATGAAACGGCGATATCGCGGTTTTCCCACGGGCGGACAGGGCTCTGGACGAGTCTTGGTCGGATCGCTGGGTCCTGACAGTGCAAGATGGCTTCTCGGATGCGTTCATGAGTTCTGATTGGCTTTCCACAAAGTTGGCAGCTCCTGTTCTAATAGCTTCTCGAAGAAACTTGAAGCAGCATGCTTCGGAAGCCTCCTTAAACATCTAGTGCCATCCAATAAGGATTCGTTCACTTTTCCATGATCAGCGTTCGGCCGTGTGGCTCCATTAAATACTAAGACCTCTTTTCAGCGCAGCGAAAAGCCTTGGGCTTTGCCGCCTGGCTGTCCCCAGCGTCTTTGAGAACCCGTCCACTGACGTCATCGTCTAGTTGCCCCACGCGGACGCGATCTTTTCCCGCGTTCTGGGCAGCCCCCCCCTTCAATTTAGACCGCAATGCCACCACTTCGGAGCTCTCGCCTGCGCTCTGCGCCTTTCAACGGCCGCTCACGAGCCGGACAGGTAAGCACACCGGAGGATCTTAGTCTTGTGCTTTTGGTGAGGGGGTACGGCTCGGTCTTGGTCGCCGTGCGGGCTTTGCGGGTTTCTTTTCACATCGCTTGTGGCTGCTGACATCTTTGTTATAGTTGTCTCACCCGTCGTTCTCCCGTGTCCCTTAGTCAGATGTGGGTGGGCTGCTGGCTGCCTCTCAGGTGGCCGCTGCTTTGAGTCGCACAGCTGGCATTACCTGCCCCCCCTTTCCCCCCCCCGCACCGGTGATCGCGTCTCTTGCACCGGCGTCGGCGCGCCCCCCCTCGTTCCCTCCGCCTCCCCCCTTGCCGACGCTCCGGGCGGCTGCCCCCCATCCCCTCCCGCCTTCCTCCCCGCCTTCCCCCCTGCCCCCGTTGTCTGGACACAATGGGCGGGGGGGGATCTACATCGGCGGGATCTGCTCGCTGCCGCCGCCTTCCCCTACGATCATGGAGATCAACGTGTCAAAGGACGAGGGGCTGGGGCTCACGAGGGAGGATCGCCGGCAGTTGCGGATCCGGGTGGGCTTCGCCATCACCACGCACGTCCGGTCGCGGAAGCCGTTTTGTTCGCATCCGGCGGACCCGCTGTACGCGGCAGTCGTCTACCTCGAGGGCTGCGTGCCCCGCCTCGCGGCATGCGATGCAGGATGGGGGGCTTGCGCGCTGCTGTCGCACGGTCTACGTCATCGGCGGCGTTGGAAGGCGGGCGCGCGCTCCGTCACTGCTGCGACGCCGGTGGTCCCCGCCGGAGCCGCCCCCGCGGACGCTGCTGCCTCGTCGACGGCCAGCAACGGAAACGCTCCGGCGCAGGCGACGCGGGAGTAGGAGCTGGTGCAACAGCAGCTTGATCGTCCTCGCCAGCTAGAGTAATAGAACAGAAATAAAATACAATATTACTGCAAAGGAACAGAGAAATTGGCAGCGTTACGAACAAACGAAGAGACCGCGCACTACTGTATTCCGCACTTGTGGGCTGTAAACATGGTCGACAGACATCTTCTTCGTCTTTGCAGGGTCCCGCTGAGGGCGATTGTGGGCTAATCAAAGTCCGGCAGATTGCGATTTTATCGCTGTTTGGAACCCGGCCCCTGCGCTAGGATCGCGGATCGCCGGTTTATTGCAGTTCTGTTCCTGCAGGGCGATCGTGAGCATCAGCTCGCACCAGATGACTACGGACGCCGGTGTGAGTAATGGCGTTCGAGACGAGAGAGACGTAGTGACAGAAAGCTGTCGAAACGTTCAACAAGCTGTGACGGGGAAGGACGTATGCATATGTGTCCATAGTAGATGGCAACGGCGACCGTCTGTGACAGGGCGCACGACGGTGCGTTCGACGGCCGGATGATAGGCTTCGTGTTGCGCATAGCATAGAGCTTACAGCTAGATCCATGCAATTTAGTACGCAGCCCCTTCTGAAGAGAGTTCTGACCAGACCCCCTCCGGATTCGTCGCATTCTCGTATCTGAAACAAAACGCAGGATTATGCATGGTGTGCCGGCCACAACGCAGATCTCACTCGCCAGAAGCGCAGTCACCATGTCAGGCGTACAGTCATTTTTCGGTTGAATGCGTTCCGTCTATATCCACAGTGGATATAACCGGGCCGAAGAACGCACCACAGGCGCCGAGAGAACGGGGAATGTGGACTGCGAACACACTTATGTTCGACCTCCGAACTTACTCTCAGGCAGGATCGACTTTCACAAATCCGAGCCCATCCTGGAGAAATGGAACGCAATGTTGCCGGCGCAGATTGCTCACTGGTCTGCCTGAGGGAGGCCTGCCAGCTCAACGAGAGCAGCGCTGAGCTCAGACGCCAGCTTAGTGACGCTGAGCATGTTGCTGACGCCGAGAAGTTGAACGTGCCTTCTCTAGTGGCCATGACGGCCAACACAACGTTGTAGCACACGTTCCAGAGCGTAGGAGCTCAAGACCATGCGCACGTGATGCGTCACAGGGTGCACGCTGGGACCGATGTTGAGGCCGTCCATCAGACGGTCGACGTGGCTCCGGCTGTGGCGGACCATGAAGAGTGATTGGGCATGGTGGGTTAGCACGAGGCACACTCTTGCGTGATCAGGTTCTGCCCAAGGCAAGAAAAAATGGACTTCATCTTGTCCGGGTTATCTGGAAATGCTGTTTTTCGTACTTCTCCTTCTGCCCGGTAGTCAGAGTTGTGATCATAATCATTCCTGGGCTCGGGTAAAATGATTATAATCAACCCCTTGTCTTTAAATCGTATGGGGCGATCTCTATTGATTATAATCATTGACCATGATTATAATCTTTAGGCGCCTTTTCGACAGAGCAGAAGTACGCACAAGTATGACAAAAGTCCAATCAAGTCGACATTAGACGTGAGAAGCCAACTTACTAAGCATCCCTTGCAAAGCTACGAGTGTGACTTCGGCAGGGTTGTAGGCTGTGTTCCTGCCGACATAATACAGTGCCGACACCGCCGCCGCTGAGCAGCAACTGATGGTGAGAAACGATCGTGGAGCTGATATTCTGGATAGTGAGACTCAGGTCTGGCCTGAGCGGTTGCTCGTGACGACGCCGCGGCTTCGACCAAGCGTCCTCCTGCGCTCCAGTCGCTTCATGGGCCATGAAAAACGCATGGGAGGCCAACGTGAATCGACCACACCTGGCAACCTCGCTCAGATGTACTCTGTGCGATTATGTGTGACAATTGCGTACTGATGCCATGGTAACCTGGGCGTTTTTTGCAGATGCGTGTCTTCATATGCATGTGGTGCTCTTCGACGCTCTGTCGCTTCGCTCAGACTCTTTCTTCACTCTTCCCTGCGCGCAGATGCATCAATCTGCTATGCGCGTTGCAAATTCTGCCATCTGTGGAAGCGTGCCGTGCGAGTGCAGCAGGGCATGTCCATAGCAAAGTTGACACTAACGACAGTCGTGGGCTTGTCGACAGCCAATGAAACGCTTGAATCTGTCAGTTGACAGGCCAACCAGCTGTCTCTATCTCCTAGTAGCCTCCTTCATGTAAGTCTAAGTGTAAAGCCCCCTGCATGGCCATGTGATTACAATCATCAGTCCCGTAATGAAAAAAGATTATAATCATTAAAATCATCATGATTATAATCATAAAAAAATCCCCTGCCACCTCTGGCAGTAGTACTGAAAACACTTCATAACAGCTGATGGCCAGTTCAGCGAGAGGAAGCTAACTACTGTCAGCGACTGTAAACAAATGGCGATGGATATAACTGAATATTGACTGTACCTCGCTTTATGTGACATACTCAGTTGGACTCTTTACAGTGTATATCGCACAGTTGTGGCCCACATCGTTCTTACTAATTAAAACTCCACGGCTTGGTGGGAAATCTACCAGCGCCTCATGAAAAGGTCATGCAACACCAGCACAGCTCTGGAAAGTTGTAGAACCCATGCTATTGAGCATGCACTAGTAGAGCGATGGGCACTCCATAATGCTCGTAAAAATAGTATGTCATCACGCCAATCATGTAGATGCTCTTTTCGCCTCCTTCGTATCGCCGCCAGAACGCTTTCGCCTGCCCACGTGCGGATGCAAACATTGGAAGAAGTTTTATTTCGAACCGCTATCCCACATGTCCCCTCCATCAAGCTTTCGAAAGATTTGGCCGGATGTTTAGTAGCCCCCCTTCTCTTCATCACCGCCGGAATCGAAGTCAAAACCATATGTGTGCATGGTATTTACGTGGGCCTGGCGGCAGGCCGTGCGCGGATCTTGGTGGCGGACCGTGGAGGTCCGCACGTGCAAATCGGTTACCATCCGTTTCCGTGTGGGTGGCCGCCCCCTGGACCGCACTTGGATCGACTCGACATTGATTGGGCGGCGACCGAGTGTGCGACGGGTCTCCGACCACCACACATCCGCTCCAAACGGCTGGCGGCACGGCCGTAAGTCGGTCGGTGGACCCTAAGTACGGCCAACCCCCCCCCCCTGGCGGGTCGACCACGCGGGGGCAAGGGCGGCTGGTCCGCCGCGGCGCGCGCTCCCCCCCGCGGCGTGGCGCGGCTGCCGCGTCC
>Ga0209831_1003086_pt1 | contig 14004 bp, 16 predicted proteins | sample Maine_Asex4_meta_FD_187451 | JGI IMG/M metagenome (GOLD analysis project Ga0209831, IMG submission 187451) | Marine algal microbial communities from Maine, USA - Maine_Asex4_metaG (SPAdes) (version 2) | ecosystem: Host-associated > Algae > Red algae > Unclassified | place: Maine, USA | collected...
CCCCCCCCCCCTTCCCCCCCCCCACGAGAGAAATATCACTAGTCCATCGAGAATCACAATTACTGCCTCGACCGTTCTGAAACTCGTGTCATACTTTGCTGATATCGCAAGCGGGCCGAGTCGCGTGCTTGAACGGTTTCTTCCGGGTCGGGCGGGATTGCCGCTTGTCGCTGCAACATGTTTGCACCTGAAATATCCCGATGGTCGGATTGAGAAATGAGAGGTGGACTGCGTTGTACCGGAATTCTGTCGGTTCGAATAGTTTACTAATCTTGTATATCCCTGCATCCTGTTTCTCATATCTGGAATACGGATCTGATATAGTCTTGCAATTTTTTTCGGACAGGATAGATATATCCTCTCCTCTCTTTCTCATAATGCATTTAGAATATGCGTTCCCGGCGCGTATCCGAAGTGGATACGGATATAATGCATGGATATATTCCTCAGGGATATAACCATGACAACCCCTGGTAGGTAGCTAAGGGGGTTTCGGCCTTCGGCGGAGTTGGTTAGGGAGAGTTTTTCACCGGCCTGTGTGATGAACTAGTATAGAGGTCCTGGACAACATCGAGTATGCCTGCCTGTCACGCGGGAGACCTGGGTTCAATTCCCGGTGGGAGAGTCGTTCTCTTTTGTTTATCAGTCGGGTGCTTTTCGAGGCACTGGTGACGTGGAACGATCGGCCAACATCCCCCTCGCATCCATTCACCGCATTAGAGCGTCTTCACCAATGGATCCAAACACCCAAACGTTTTAACGTGACACGGTTTTGCCAAAGGGGCATTGGTGGCTGGGATGCGATCCAAAACTAGGTGTGACGGTCCAAAAATATACCATCCTCACATCATCTAGTCGTCTAATAGACCTCATGTCCATGACACGCGATTGCTCTAGTATTGGATCTTCAACGGCAGGGCCGCTCCAAACGGGCCTGTTTGGAGGCGCACCACTCCAAACAGGCCTGTTTGGATGCGCCCCCAAACGTTTGGCAATGCCCTGGTTCCACTTCGAGCCAACCTTCGCCAATGGAATGCGTGACCTGTGGCATGCAAACAGTCATGTGACTATCGGCCATCCACCGAGATTCTTTTCCGGGCATTTGTGGAGTGTCTGTCCGCCACAAAAGAGGCCCACCCAAATTGAGCATCCAGGGGGGCCCAAGATTGAGACTTGACCTGTTTAGTTTTGGCTCGACGTTTGGAGAGCCAGTGACAGGGCCACACGTTGGGCACTCGTGACGTTTGGCGTTGGCTTTTGGCTGCATTGGTGCAGACGCTCTTAGAGAGCGTCCGCAAATTAAATGTGGGTCGGTAGCCTGGATCGGGGACACGTTTAATGCCACGTTACAGCTGGTACCCACATTTGGAACCCATTTGTGGGTATACGGGTCATCTTACCCACGCCAAATACCGGTCGGTGCAGGCAGCCGTGGCAACACACGTGGCTCCAACCTCGCCGCCAGCGCTCGTCTCAGCAGATCTGGGCGCTTGCACGCCTAAATTTTGTGTGGCGTGACGACGGAGCATCTTTCGCAGTGCACCCTGCCGTCGCTAACCGCCATCATGGCTCCCCCAACGCCGTCACCCCCGCCCCCCCTCGCCGATGTCTGCAAATGCCCTGCCAAAATGCTCCCACTGCTGCCCCGACTCTGTCGGTCGCCGCCGGGCCTGCCATAGGCCCGGCTGGGGCTTCCCCCACCCACCACTTGACACCGCCCCGATCCGCTCCTGGGGCGACGTCGACTGACCGGCACAAGGTGGTCCGCCGTCGTTGGACGGACGAGGCGGACTACCTTCTTCTGAAGGAAGTCGTCGTGGCGAAGGCGCACATGTCCCCCTGGGGAAAATTGACGGAGCGGTTCCAAGTCGTGACAAACAACTTTAACGCTTACCCGCGGGTAACCTTCAAGACCGACCACAAGCACGCCAACGATCGCTTTCAACTGCTCGCCAAGTCGTTTGAGGCATTGGACAAGAAGCGCGCGACCAAAACCGGGACGGAAGAGGTCCTCACGCCAATGGAACTGCTGCTGGTGGACGTGGTGGAGGAGATGAACGGGTTCAACGAGCGCACCGCGGCCGAGCGGGAGGAGCGCACGGCGGCCGAAGAGAAGTTTTTCAAGAATGGTGAACAAACCCGCCGTCTGGCCATGGCGAAAAGGGGCAAGGGCACAACTGCCTCGAATTTTATCACCTCCAATGGGAGCGGCGGCGGCGGCTTCATGAAGCCTTCTCCCACGCGTCGTCGTGGACGCCCGGAGGACTTTGATGATGCTGAGTTTGTGGCAATGCTGGAGCGGAGCGACAAGCGCAAGCAGGACATGGCCGCGAGCGAGTTGGCGCTGCGGGAGAAGCAGCTTGCGCATGACGAGGCGGTGCTGGCGGAGGCACGCTTGCGACGTGAGGAGGAGAGTCGTGCTCGGGTTGAGCAAGAAACCCGGAGCGCCGTGGACGCTGCCGCGGCACGGCAGACTAACCTAGCGCTAGCTCGTATCATGGAACGGTTGTCGGAGTAGATGGTGAGAGGGAAATATGCATGCTTGTCTCTTGTTTGCCAGCTCTTGGTGCCAACAGCCGTGCAGACGACGCGACTTGGTCTGTGTGTGCGTCGGCTGTCGATTTGGTGCGAACATATTTCGCCCCGCGCACGAAGTCGTTGGTGCAGTGATATCAGCGTTTGGTTGGCCACTTGGGGACCGTCGGTTCGATTCCGACCCTGGCATCTATATAAACACTGGATTTGTCGGAAGAGTTATTCCAATGCAACGAGACTTAAAACGTATGGAATAAAGCACTTTCATCGCCCCCTGGATCCGTTGATCTCAGGCGCGGGATCCCACCTGTGGGATCCGCAACGGGCCTCCTAATTACGGCAAGGAATAATCTCATCGCAACGGCCCTCTCAGTCGTTCCTCGTGGTTCACGAGGCGGTTCAGGAAGTATGCAAAGGCTGATGAAGTCAGCTCCAGGACAGTTAACGTCGCCATGAGCGAGCGTGCATGGCATTTTTTTCCACCGGCTTTGCTTGCTGACTCCCGTCGTACACTCTTCACTTCTACGTGCAGCGCTGGTTAGCATGTTTATTGGTATACAAAAGAGCAGACGTACGCGATCAATCAGAAAGGTATCGCTCCACAGATGGTGGGTCACAACCGAAGTAGGATGCGGTCTGGTTGTCATGCAGGCATGACCAGATGTTGCACAGGAGCGCACCAGAAAAATACTTCTTGCCCACCGCCGCCTCCCGTATCTTAAGCTTCCTCTGGAAGTCGAAATTGGTGAAGTATTGTTTGATGTCCTTATAGCCTTACTCCACCGTCTTGCGGATGCGGCTCATGGAGAGGTCGAATGCCCGTTCCGCCGCAGTACGGTCCGGCCCGTTCCCATGACCCGTCTGCATCCAAGAACGGAGAACATACGCCGAGTCGCCATATAGGCAATATTGTACACCGTCGATGAGGAGAGTCTGCCGCAAGTCGTCGTCCAGCCCCGACTCATAGTACAGCACGATGTCGTGGCGCCGCCCCTCATGCGGACCGTACATGTGGAAGACCCACCCATCAGGGGTTGTGACGCTTTGGAACTTAAGGACATGTCGCCTCTTGTGCCCCGAATAGCACGATCGCTGGAGCCCTCCACCTGGGCGAGCAACGTGAATGGCAGTACCATCAATAAAGCCAACACAGGTTTGCAGCGGCGCACGCCGCCTGCGAACGGCGCCCACGTACACCGCCGCTCGCTCAGCCATAAACTCCCGACGCCACCTTGTCAAAAGGTGGCCCCACTTGGTCGTCAAGCGGTCCACCGTGCGGCAAAAACTCTCGCTCAGCGAGGAGCGGCAATGGCCAAACATCACCTCCAGGTCGGCCCAACGTGCAGGGGAGGCAAGGCACCGCAGCGCAATCGCAAGACACTCTGTAGCGTCACCCCGGTACCGCACCAATGGAAAAACCGCGTCCAGGTGGAGAGCTGCGGCCACCCGTCCCACATCGGAGGGAAAAAAGCGAAAAGTGGAGAGCGACTCTTGGGCAGAAAACACGTTTACGTTGAACGTCACTCCTCCAACGCGACCGGCTCGAGACACAGACCGCCGAATGAGAGCCCCTACTTGAAGATACACCCGCACGGCGTGGTGCACGTCCACAAGGTCCTGTTCAAGTACAAAGTGAGCGCGCACCTTCCGAAGTAGGCGCGCCCGTCGGCGACGCAAGACACCAATGGCCATGTCCTTCTGGGTCCCCATGGCATGAGATAGAGCAGGGTTGGGTGATGTGGAAATGATGGCGGAATGAGGTGCGGGTGTCCAGGGTGCTCGAGGTGGCGGGGTGGTCGTGCTTGTGGTGGAGGTCAGTTCAGATGAAAGATGGCGATTGCACGGAGGTGGCTGTCGTGCCGTTGCGGCAGATATGGAGATCTCAAATCGTCTCGACCGGTACTTGGGCACTTGCCGACGCTGAACGAGGGTCAGATGTGGATATATCCGACGTGGGTCGGCGACCCACATTTTACCCACATTTCGTACCCATGCCCGACTTGCCGACGCTCTCTATTGTCGTCTCGTTGATACTTCGCCCGAATCTCCCGAATGATCTCACTTTACCTTACAAACCGCCGCCGCCGCCGGACCACCACCGTCCGCGGAGGACAACCTTCTTTGACATCATCACATGTGGCGCTTTACTTTAGAAGTCTCAGCTTTTTTGTGCAGTGCCGAACCGAGCTAGAGGCGTTCAAAGCTCGAGGCCTCTAGGGCCGCTTGGTTCAGAAGTAGCCTACCAATCCATGCGGACTGCCCCTGAGAGAGCGATTTCGTGCAAGGCTCTCCGTCCTGGTCGAATGTACCTGACCTTTTTTCTTGCACAGATACAAGTGCTACGTGACAAGGAGAGCGGCATGAAGATCGCAGGGAGCACCATCAGAAAGAGGACCTCAAAGAGCATAAGGCGTTTATCTCATCTTGCAAACTCGGCAAGCCTCAAAACATGAGTTTTATGAAATACAGCGCCACACATGGTAGCAACCACGTGCGCCGCTGCTGAGGTTCACCCCACTACGCCCACTGCCCTGGCCCGGTTCCTCTACGCCGTCGCCCCCGCCTCGGCCCGGACTTAATACGCCCCGGCCCCCGCCCGCCGCCCCTCGTCCCCGCCCCCGCCCGCGTCGCTTTCGCCCGACGATGCCTTCCTCCCCCACCCTCTCCGGCGCCTTCACCCCCTCCGCCTCCGCCGCCGCTTCATACCTCGTCTTCATTCCGGACGATCCCGCCTCCTACGATGTGCCCCTCGCCCGCCTCCGCTCCCTCGCCGCCGCCACCACCCCTGCCTGGTCCACCGCCGACAACAACCAGGCCTCCACGATGGCCATCGGCGACCTCGACACCCTCCTCACCGTCAGCTGACGGCCGTCTCTATCGCGATCCACGACCTCTGGCCCCCGTACCCGACGGTCAACCTCCGTCAGACCACCGGCGGACTCACCCGCCTTGGCCTCCTGCAGCTCACTCTCGACGGCAAACACGAGCAGATCCTCGCCTTCGACGCCAGCCCGCCCCCACCCCTCGCCAGGCCTCCTACCGTCGCCCCCTCGCCGCCGCCGCCGCCCCCGCCACCGACGGCCCCCGCGCCAGGCGCCTTCACGACGCCCCCGTCCCGCGTCACCGCCCCGCCGCCCCCTCACATCGCCGCCTGCTCCGCGGTCGCCTCCGCCTACCCCCCGTCCGCCACTTTCACCTCCGGTGCCGTACGCGCAGTCGCCCAGTACTGCACCCCAGACCGCCAATATGGGGGCCTCGACGATGAGTCCCTCCCCCGCGCCCGCTTCACGTTTTCCAGCGTCTGCGAGGCCTTATCGGTCTCCCTCCCGCTCCGCACCGTTTGCGATTCCATTCGCCCTCCTCCTCACCGAACACAACCTCCCCGACCTCGTCCAAGACAACCGCGGACACCCCGAGCCCTACCTATGGGACCTCATCTCCTCCCGTGTGTACTCGACCGCGCGCACCCTCCGCGTCCGCGAGCATTGGCGGTCAACCACTTACCGCACTGAGACCGCCCAGCCCAACGACACCGCCGTCTCTCGTTTTGACCGCATGATTAGCTGGTTCGCTCGTGGCTGGGGCAGTAGAGCACTGGCTCGTAGGCAGGTTTCGCTTAGCTGATTTCCTTCTTTTGCGTTCTTTTATAGCCAGGACCCACTGCCCGACGTGCGGAGGTACGCTTGCGCCACCCACCCTGCGTATGCACCCAGCGTATCAACGTCCGCCCGCAACCGGCCCGCCCGCCTGCCCCCCAAAACAGCAAGACGCCGGCGCACGTGGGCGCGTCCGCCGGGGATCCTTGACCCTTGGATACGCACATCATGTGCTGTGGACGCTTCCGAGACACCCCCCCACCAGATTAATTGTCGGGTCAACAATCACAAGCTACACGTTCCATCGGACGATGAAACAGTCTTCATCGACAACATCTCCATCGAAGAGCCCACCAATGTCCAACGAAACCCTCAGCCGACCACAATGCGTTCTCATTACAAGAGAATTGTTTACGAAAGAATATAGGACGCGAGTCTTCCATTCCAGTCCGTGTGGGCCACTTTTTGCTCATATTGAGCCGAATCAGCTGTCTCTTATAACGAGAACGCAGTGCACCAGATCCTGCAAGACCCGAGTTACATCGAAACCTTGTCCTAAAGTCTATCTCATTCTATTTGACCCCTGAGAACAGGATTTTTTTGCCTGGCTATAGCTCGGCTATATCAACAGCTTTTTGCAAGCGGATTTCTCGTGCGCAAATAAGACCCACTCGACATCCTTGCTCCAGAAAATGGGATACACAGGCAGTCGAGAAGCGTCTCATCGTCGTGCCTGAACACAGCACAAAACTGTCTCTGCGGGCTTTTTGCCGTCCCTACTCGACAAGAAAAGACACCAACAAGGAATTTGGCCTCTAGGCGATGTCCCAATATCCTGTTGAGTTATACTGGCCTGTGGTCGCGGTATTCCAGCTGACATGAAGGTCTACAGATGCCTGTCAAGACGGTCGTTGCATTGAAGTGCAAAAATCTTGCAACTATTGAAAATCATCCATCTGAGCTGTGGGGCTACTGTGAAGATTTCTTGATCCGCCGAGTGCGCGTTTTTGATCCGACGTCGGCGAGCCTGGGCAATCAGGCGCTTCGCGCGCGCGCGCTTTTTCTGCCCCAGCCTTGCACACTGCGGGCTGCTGTGGCCGACTGAGCCCGTGCGCTGCGCCTCGCGCCACGGCAGCCCTCGACTGCGTCGTGCCGTTCTGGTGCTCCAGTGAGGAGGACGGGGAAAACGAGAAGGAAGAGGATGAGGAGGACGTGGAGTGAATGCGACTTTGTCGGCGTGGTCATGCTTTGGTTTGGGCGTTGACAGAGAAATGTTTTGAAGGATTCATAGATTTTAGCATGTCAAGACGGCTTGCTTGGCGCCAGCGCTTCAATTTATGATGCAAGGCGCTTCCGGCATTGAAGATCCTTCGATATGGTCGCGCGTGCATCGCGTGTTGATCGCTTACCTCTGTTGAATCTGAGTAAAGTAGCCCCTCAAGTTGGGATCAAGCTCGAATTGGATTCGACCACGTCTCAGATGGTCCCGAACGGACGGTATCGGTGTGACCAGATCGATGCTGCCGGAGGTGTACACACCACAGCGGCCGATGAACTGCGCTTCTCGACGTGATTCTTGGTGTGCTCACGCGGAATCCGTCATCAAAGGATACTACAAAGTTGGAAACCGTTTGGAGCAAGCACGCCAACGATAGGCTCCAAAACACCAGGTTTCTAAGAGCACACCCAACAACGTCTCCCCCAAGTTCTGAAATCCCAAACGGAATATGCCACGTTTGCTTACGTGGAGGGCGGTAAGCGGCCCTCCATTTTTCTCATCCGAGAGGGCCCTCTGCCCTTCTGGAGTTACCGGAAACAAGGGCTACATGATCACCAGATGGGGAAAGCAAGATGGGGCATGAGCGCCCAGCAACGTTCGTCCCCAAGTGGTCGGAATTCGTGCATATCGTGAAGCAGTATCGATGCCAAGACACACTTGACGAAAAGGCTGCCTTGCGGCAGAGATCGTGAGACAAAGTGTCTATGATCCCAGTGGAACCTTCCAAATCGCGTCAATAAACGACACTTTTGGCACACACGTCTGAAGTAGAGAGACACGAATCGTGAACATCGGACGAAGTGCACGCACCCCGCGTCCAGAGTCAGCACGGCGGGAGAAAATTGGCAAACTTGTCTGAAACCCGAGTCTCACGGGACACAACAGAGGTGCTGGCGTTGGTCGAGGTTCCCTCAACGGGTGCGTGATGCCATGCGCTGTCGCGACAAGCCCGAGTCGTGGACCGCGCGGTCCGTCCCGAAGCGCCTTTCGGGTGCTTTCAGAAGCCACGGTGGCCGCACCCTGAGTCGTCGACCCTGTCCACCTCCCCCCCCGACACGCAGCGCCGCCGCCGCTCAGACGAACGCCAGCGCAGACAGCCACCTCCTCGCCCGGCCCCACACGCCCGCCGCCGGTCTCATCAACGCCGGCGGCGGGTCTGCCACAATCAGTGCAGGATCCGCCGCCGGCCCATCTAGTGCCGGCGGCAGGGTACGCCAGTCCTGCAACCCGCTCCTGTCCTGCCGGCGGGGAGGCCGTGGGCACAAGAGACTCCGCCTTCGCCGCTGCCAAGGCCGCCGACGGGACGGATCAATTTCTAAAAGAACCCCTCCTGACGACAATATCGAAGGAAAAAAAAACCCTGCGCAGCAGGGAAACAAAAAAACCTTTATACCCCCACGTAGGGCGCAACAAGCGTACTCCTTTCCACCCACACGTGTTCAGCAAGGTCATGCTTCAGGCACTCGAGCTCCTCCTCGTCCCGTGCCTCCCCCCAAGCGTTCAACGCGTGACCAAAACTTCGGTCAGAAAGCACGCCGGCCGGCACGATGACAGGGGCGGCCGCACCCGCCGACGGCCCGTCGCCAGCCCGAGGACTATTCGCATTGCTCTGCGGGCTGCCGCCGGCCGCACCGCCGCCAGCGTCTTGTCTGCCTTCATCTGCCGTCCGACCCGTCCCACCGCCCCCACCACCAGCAGCCCCGCCGCCGGCTGCACCAACACCGGCGGCGGGACCACCACCATCAGGCATAAACCCCGTACCACCGCCCCCACTACCGCCAGCTCCGCCGCCGGCTGCACCAAAACCAGAGGCGGGACCGCCACCATCAGGCAACAACCCCGTCCCACCCCTCCCACCACCGCCAGCTCCGCCGCCGGCTGCGCCAACACCGGCGGCGGGAGCACCACCATTAGGATTGAAACCCGTCCCACCGCCGCCATCCCCACCAACCCCGTCGCCGGCCGTACCGCCGGCCGCACCACCGGCCGCGGCCGGGGTCTCATCATCCCCGTTCCCCACGCCCTCGGCTCCGCCACCGACTGCGTCTCCGCCGCCGCTGCCGCCGGCCGCCGCCTGGGCAGCGGCGGCCATTCGAATGCGTGATACGTACCAATCGCGTCGCTTCTCTGTCACCATATTGTGTAAGATGGCCACCGCCTTCGCGTTGGTGACCATTGACTCGACGGTTACATGCCGTGCGGGGTGTAAAGCAATGTGGAAGCGTGCAGTTAGAACGGCATATAGCCGTTCCTCGTCTTTCTTCAAAGCTTCTTGGAGCCGGTTGAATGTAGTCTCAACTTCTGTGGTGGGATTGGGGAACGGAGAAACGAAAAATGCAAAGGGAGGGTAAATTCCATCAACCAGATCATACAAGAGCGTGCGGGTGGTGCCGTTAGCTGTATATGAAAACGTGCCAGGCGCCCACTCCCCTCCTGTCACAGACAAATACAGAGGGGAAGCATGCATAACATTGAGGTCATTCTTGTAGTACAATGAATCGCGATCACCTCCGAGAGGAGGGAAGTACCGGCCGTCCTAGCCGCTCGTGCGTCACCCGCTATGGGACTTGAGGTCCAGGAAGTCAGGCCGACCGAAACGCCAAGACAAACAGGCACGGTTTACTTGCCGGCGACGACGGTGCCTCCCACCGTCGTCGCCCTTCGTCCTTAAAGGGCGGTAACCGCTGCGCGGGGACCGGGGCCACTAGTTGGCCCGGTCCCGCGCTGCCAAATACCTACGATGCAGATAATTCCCTCCAATGCATGACACTACGCAATCTGGATTGACACGCCCCGCTGTCAGCACCGGACAATCCGACGAGCTCACCCAGACACGTGCGCCGCAGGCGCTCACACGCCGCAGTGGCACGCCACAAAGACGACACACCACCGACCACCCGGCTTCCGAGCACCAGCGCCCACAGCCACAGGTACAACGCCTCCTGCGTAGTACTACAATTCTGAGAACTAGGGCAACCGACAAATAAATGCCATATCCATTGGTCCTCATCACAAACAGTTTCCATTACCACAAAGCGTTCGCGGTGCCGATTCTGGTACATGCCGGCAAACGCCTTGGGGCAGTTCGCCCACTCCCAATGGCTGCAGTCCAGCGATCCCGTACACCCAGACAATCCCCGTTGCGCATTGCGCTCCAGAATACGCTTCAGCTCGGCCGGGGTGCGCGGACGCATATAAGCCGGACCAAACTCAACCACAATAAAACGTAGAAGCTCTCGAACAGACATAGCAATGGTCGATGCGGACAAACGAACGTATTCATCAGTTCGATCTGGCGCCTCTCCGTAAACAATCACTCGGAAAGCAGCCACCACTTTTTGCAAGGGGTGTGCCTGCGGTATGTCCGTCGCGTTAATGCGTTGCGCAAAGAAGGGGCGATTCTTCACGGCGTGGTAGATACGCAAAAACACTGACCGGGGCACACGGAACCGTCTTTCAAAGTCCGCCTCGTCGTATACGGGAGGGGATCCGTTCAATCCAAAATAGTCCCTCAAAATAGCTCGCAAACCTGATCGAAAATCACGGTGCTTGTTCAGCCGGCGGCCACGCACCGACGCAATATACCGCCGCCGGCCGAGCCGCGACCGGCGGATGCGACGACGATAGCGCCACAGCGCCTGCATAAGGGCCGCCACTGCGGTGGCAACTTCGCCGTCGACGGGGTCCGCCAGCATCGCATCCGCAGACACGTCGAGTGGATCGTCCATCGTGGGAACAAGACGGTGTCGTCGACGGGGAGGTCGACCGTGGACACGGGCGTCGCGACGCGCCTGTCGCCGTCACGCAATCACGCCGCGCGGCGCCGATGGGACCTCGTCTCACTGCCCCCTCCGACAGGCCAACAAGTTTACCCCATCTCCCAGCCTCCAACGTCCCCCGCCCCCCGCCGCGAGCACGGACAGAAGCGATCTCGCGAGACTGCGGAAACCAGTTCCTGGAGAACGCCGCCGCCGTGCCCATATTCGCGCTAGGCGCGCCACTGAAGGCCGCAGCCGAGCGACCCACCACACTGTCAACGTGCGTCGATGGGGGGTCCTGAAACGGTCAGACTCGTTCAGGCTTTTCTTGGTCTCGATAGTGATCGCCGAGATCGCAGACAGCCCCGGAAAGCGCCAGTTTCGGGCCGTATGATTTGAAATCTGATCATGCCACGTGAGCTCGTTTTCCGAAAGGAACTGAATCTGCAACAGCCAATGGCACGCCAGGAAAAAATCGGGAGGAGCAGCGGGTCCCCCCAAATCGTTGAGAAGATGGGGGACGGCGGCGCCTCCCCCTATTTCTGACGCATGAATGTCGGAGGACTTACCCGATTCAGATTTACTGTATTCAAGTTCGATCTGCACAAAGGAACCCACCGGATCCGCCGGCACGCCAACGTCACCGGCTCTTACGTGCTCCATTGGCCGCCGATCCAGGCTGTATGCGACTGTCGGCACGGCACGTCCCATGCCGATCACACCTTGCCTGCGGCCCGGCCAATCAGAGAGCAAGATTCCACAATTCCGGGCCGCGCTGATGGGGCATTCTGGGGGTAGGGGGCCTCTTTTCACCGGCCGCTGCTACAAAACTTTGGCCCCTGGTAATGCAATTTTCGTGCTCCCACAGCGCCCTCTGCTGCACTCTGACGGGGGGGGGCTTGATGCTGTCAGCCGCTGAACGATTGGATGAGCATGCGCGGTCAGCACTTGACGCACCAATGAGCATCGTCCATGAAATGTGACAGGCGACAGAATTTCGGCCCGGCCCGCACCTGCAAGGACCCCGCATCGGTTCACATGGACCTCGGTTCGAGCGTGTCAGGCAGGGCGCGCGCGCGCACTGGAACCGCCTCCATTCCGACGTGACGCCCGCCGCGCGTCCACCGGAGCGCGGAGCGTCGTCCGCTTCGCCACACCCGACCCCGACGGACTACCCCGGAGCCAACACCCGCTGCCACCCTACCCGGCATTTTTCAACGAGTACCACACCCCTCCCATGCATGTATTGAACTGTCGAGACTACCCCATCGCACCATCCCCCCGTGCTGCCCTACCTCTGACACCCCCCACCCCCATCGTCGCTCCCACCGTATCCCCCACCCCCACCGTCTCCCCCCGCTCTTCTCGTCCGCGTGTGCCCCCTCGGGGAACAACATGGAGAGGGACGCCCACGGCCAACCGCTCCGTCGCCTCCTCATGTGTGGGTTTCTCCACAGCCTACCCGTCGTTGAGGACAACGCTGAAGACGCGTACCTCCCGCTAGGAGACTCGTCTCAGTCGCTACTTGTCCAGGCGCGGAGCGCCTACACCGACTACATTGCCAACCACGATGCGGGAGACGCCTCGGTTGGCGCAACCCCCGGGGCCACGCATGATGACGGCTACGACGACAATGACGGCGGGCCGCCTGACAGTGCGCAAGACGCCAGCCACGCTGCACTGCAAAGTGCCGACACCGACGGACCGGGGGCGGCACCGACGCCGGCTGCGCTCTCCAAAGCACAGCGAGCAAGCCGCCGTCGGGGGCTGAAGGCGGCTGCATCGACTGCCGCTTCGAGCACCCGCCCCAAGAAGCCGCGCCAGCCTACCAAGATGGAGCGGGCGTACTCCGTGGAGGAGCTGGTAACGGTTTTCCTCTCGGAGCTCCGCGTGGCAGTCGGCCTCGACGCGCGCATGGGCGGCGACGACGAGCTCGAGGGCGGGTGCGTCCACGGCGCGAACGTCATTGGCTTTGTCGAGGCTTTCGACCCCATCTGAGTCTGGACGGCGCTGATCAAGGGCAACGTCGCCGCCTTCTGCTCCTGCGGCGGCGTCATGGGCAGCGGCTCGGCGACCACGGTGGATCACGCGCTCGAACACGTCGAGATACAGTGGAAGCGCAAGAAGAGCTCCACTTGTCGCCACGCGGCGGCGCTGCTGGCGGCCTACCGCATGATGTCGGCTGAGTTGGGCCTGCAAACGCCCGAGGCGCTGATCCGCGTGATGCCGTCCTTGCGCGGCCCCAACCTAACGGCAGACGGAAATCCGTACGAGACGGTCGTCCACAACGTAGGCAAGGTCGGCAGGCGGATGAACATCCCGCTGTACGCTATCTGCTACAGCAGCATCTGGTCTCCGGCCATCGTCCGACCGGGTGGAAACCGGTACAAGTTGGCCACGTGCTGCCTCCTGTCCTGCCAAACCCAGCCTTGGGGGTGCCCGCATGCCAAGGCCGTCAACAAGTTCAACCGAGTCGAGGCGTCGGCTGCGTCGGAGGCTGCAGCGGGTGCTCAAGAGGCGTTGCGATTTGGACCTACTGGTGTGCTTAACGAGATGGGCGACCCGCCCCCTGCCGAGCCCGCGGCCGCCGCCTCCGCTACACCGCCATTGCCGGCGCCACCTCCGCGCCCCCGTCGTGCACGCAATATGTTCCCGTGCACGCAGGAGGTGGCGTTGTGCGACGTCTACTGCAAGTTTGTGGACGCGGCCCGCGCAGCCGACAACATGTACCGGTACGACTCCAGGCTTCACGTGGAGGAGAAGTGCATCGTGTGCCAGGAGCCGCGGGGCGACTCGCTGTCGTCCCAGAACATTTCCCTTCTGTTCACCGTGAGGG
>Ga0209831_1003088_pt1 | contig 14003 bp, 9 predicted proteins | sample Maine_Asex4_meta_FD_187451 | JGI IMG/M metagenome (GOLD analysis project Ga0209831, IMG submission 187451) | Marine algal microbial communities from Maine, USA - Maine_Asex4_metaG (SPAdes) (version 2) | ecosystem: Host-associated > Algae > Red algae > Unclassified | place: Maine, USA | collected...
TTGTTTAGTATAAAGTATACAGTGCAATAAACAAATAAACATTATAAACAAATAAACAACTCTATTAATGCTCCAAAAAGTCAATCAAATGTTTTCGATACCTATAAAAATCAGGATGATTCAATAATTCTTTTCGTTCCCGAGGTCGCTCAAATTTTATCTCTAAAATATCTCCAATTTGTGCTCTTGGACCAGAAGTCATCATAATGACTCTATCCGCAAGGAAAATAGCTTCATCTACATCATGGGTAATTTGTATGGCGGTAATTTTTTCCTTGTCCCATATTTCTAAGAGTACATCTTGTAACTCTGCTCTAGTCAAAGAATCTAGCATACCAAAAGGTTCGTCTAATAATAATATCTTAGGCTTTAAAGCAAAGGCTCTAGCAATACCTACTCTTTGTTGCATCCCTTGAGATAATTCAGTAGCTTTTTTATAGAAAGCAGATTCTAAGCCGACCTTTGCTAAATAGTATTTACATATATCTATTTGTTGCTTTTTACTGCCATGTGGAAAAACTTGCTTCACACCTAATAACACATTTTCTAAAGCCGTCATCCAAGGATACAAACTAGGCGACTGAAAAATCACGCCTCTATCAGGACCAGGTCCAGTGATAGGGAATTCGTTTAATAAAATTTGTCCACCAGATATGTTATTTAATCCAGCTATCATCGTCAATAAGGTCGTTTTACCACAACCTGAATGCCCAATGATAGACACAAATTCTTCTTTCATTATTTGTAGCTCCAAATTTTCTAGCACAATATAATCTCCCTTGGGGGTGGGATAGATTTTTGTCAATTCCTTCATTTGAAGCATGACATTTCTTAAAGAGGCGGTTGTTGGAGGATTGGAAATTGCTGTATCTATCATAGTTTTTTATTTAGAATTTAAAAAAAGCTAGTTCCCAACATCAACAAATGTAAAGAGATAACCTAGTCTTTTTCAATTAGGATAAGTTGATTTACTTGAAACTACAAGACAATTAGGAAACTAGCTTCTGGATAATATGACTAAACAAAATTTTTCAAGTTCAATTGCAAGTTCAAGTTCAACACATGATGTTTACACTAGAACTGACTTTGTTCCATAGTTAAATAATAAAATTTTTAGCTTTCGGTATGTTTAGCTTTAAATAGTTTTTTAGAGGGAGCAAATTGGTTTGGTTTTTTTGCAAAAAAACCAAACCAATTTGCTCCCTCTAAAGAGAATTATTAAATATACTTTTTACCAGATGTCAAGCTAAAACTATCACAATCTTATTTAACCATGCAACAAAATCATTTGAACTTGAATAAAAGTTCTAACTAACCCTTTTCATAGGAAAACTTCTAGTATTTGGCATTATCGGTTGTAAGTCAGGTAATTGATAAGTTTGCGTTTGGCTAAGCTTGGAGGCATCTCCAAGTTCTACCAAGTAATTCAAAATTTCTGTTCTTACTTCTTTGAACTGAGGGTCGGTATTTAAGGCTTTTTTATTTCTGGGTCGTTTTACGTCTATGCTATATTCAGGTCCCAAGGTCGCATTAGGACCGGGATTTAAAGGAATAATTCTATCGGCCATAAAAATGCCTTCATCTACATCATTGGTAATCAGTAGCGCAGTACGTTTATTCGCACTCCAAATTTTCAGTATTTCTTCTTGTAAATTTCCTCTAGTTAAAGCATCCAGTGCGCCTAAAGGCTCGTCCATCAACAACAATTCTGGGTCAACTGCCAAAGCCCTTGCAACGGAAACTCTTTGTCGCATGCCTCCAGATAACTCATTCGGTCTTTTGTTAATAGCTGGACTTAGACTAACCATATCTATAAAGTGTCGAATGTGTGCATCCTTCTTTGTTTTATCCCAATCCTTATAAATAGCATTAACAGATAAAGCGACATTTTGATAAACCGTTAGCCAAGGCAATAAAGAGTAATTTTGAAAGATAATGCCTCTTTCAGGACTAGGACCTTCTACGGGTTTGCCTTTATATAAAACTTCTCCTTCACTTGGTTTTAACAAGCCTGTCAGCATATTAATCAAAGTCGTTTTTCCCGAACCTGTGAAACCAACAATGGCTAGAAATTCTCCTTCTTTGACAGTTAGATTAATGTTTTTAAGTACGTGTGTTCGGTTTGCACCTTCTCCATACCACTTGCTTACATTTTTAAATTCTACTATGTTGTTATTGGACATTGCTTTTATATAGAAGTCAGAAGTCAGACCGAAAAATTACATTTTTCTGTCAGATGTCAGACTGGTTTTGTAACAAAGAAAATAGCTGGACTTTAGCTATTGGTCTTTAGTCTTTGGTACGCATATGATTGGCAGGCTGCCACTAAAGACCAATGGCTAAAGTCCAGAACAGTTAGTCGGGTTGTAAAGTCTCCTCAGCAAAATCTGACCTCTGACAGAAAAATTTATTTTTCGGTCTGACATCTGACTTCTTTTCCTTTTCCTATGCGATTGTTTTCTCAAAAGACACCGCATTTTGTACCCAAAACATCATGCGATCTAATAAAAAGCCAATGATGCCAATTACAAACATGGCAACAATAATCTTCGCATTGGAGTCATTCGCACCATTCTGAAATTCTTCCCAAACAAAAGACCCTAAACCGGGGCTTTGCGCTAATAATTCAATAGCGATTAAAACCATCCAAGCTACAGAAACTGTAATCCTCAAACCTATAAAAATCAAGGGAATAGCAGAAGGCAAAATGACTTTGAAAATCTTTTTAAAAGTGCTTAGTTGCAGCACCTTTGCTACATTTAGATAATCTTGATTGACAGAGGATACCCCAACACTCGTATTGACCAAAGTTGCCCACATGGCACATAAACCTACGCTAATACCAGAGATAATAAAGGAGGTATCTAAATCTGAATTTAAAGTCAATGTTTTAACAATCATAAAAACTAATAACAGCCAAACAACGGGGGAAACAGGTTTGAAAATTTGTATCAACCAATTAAAGGCAGTACGCAGATTTTCGTTTAAGCCGATGATAACACCAATGGGAACTGCTATAAAAAAAGCAATTAGAAACCCTACTAAAACAGTTTTTAGACTAGTAAAGATTTGGTCTACAAAGGAAGGACGACCTGTATATGTAATGGCGGCTTGTCCAGCTGCTTTTCGCTGGGAATTAGTAGCAGCAACTTTAGTAATAAATGCGGACTTTTTTGCACTAATGATTTTATGATCAGCTACCAGATTACCGGCTGCAGCCCACACTTGGCTAGGGGAGGGTAGGGTATTCGGCTGACAACTTACATCCCCTGAGGCAATACAAACTTCTACAGCTGCGGCTGCTTCTGCACCTTGTTCTGTTAGTGCTTTTTGAATTTTCGCTGTTGCTTCCACATTAAATAAATAACTAGAACTCAATTGCCACACCGTCAAAAATAGAAGCATAGAGCAAAGAGATATAGCTATATTTTTTAGGGTAGCAGTAGGATTTATTTTTTTAAAATTCAATTTGCTTTTTAATAGCTCCATAGAGGCAGCTAAAAAGTTGGGTTTAATTTGAATTGTGTCTTGAGCCATAATCTATCATTTGTAAAAAGTTGGATGCACTTATGGATTAAGTGCATCCCCTCATTTTATGAAACTAAAAATCAACTTTATCTTTATAAAATAGGGAAGCGAGAGCAGAGAAAAGAGATAGACTTCGTTTTTAAAAAACGAAATTTCATTACAGACAAACGAGTGCAATCTCTATTCTCTGCTCTCGCTTCTCTGTTCTCCATTCTAAAATTACTGTACCTCATCCTTATTCCCAATCTTAAAGCTATTGATATAACCTATTGGGTCTTTACCATTATAACTGTTACCATCAATAAAATCAGTACTAGCAGGTTTATAACCATTTGTTTTAGGAATATCTGCCGCTGGAATTTTCCCTTCTGCCACCAAATCTTTTGCAGCGGCTAACCACAAATCAGGTCGGTAAATTTCTTTGATAGTAGTATCATACCAAGTAGCTGGTTTAGACTCTGGAATTTGTCCCCATCTTCTCATTTGGGTTAAGAACCAAACACCATCTGAATAAAACGGATAGGTAGCATTATATCTGTAAAACACATTAAAATCAGGCATAGCACGTTTATCTCCTTTTTCAAATTCAAAAGTACCCGTCATTGAATTCGCAATGACCACCGAGTCCGCACCTACATAATCAGACATAGATAAAATCCCTACGGCTTTTGGGCGATTGCCTGGTTCATCTAACCATTTTCCTGCTCTTATTAAAGCCTTCGTTATTGCCTTGGTCGTATTCGGATATTTTGCTGCAAAATCTTTTCGTATCACAAAAACCTTTTCAGGATTATTCTTCCATATATCATGATTCGTGGTAACAGGGACTCCGATTCCTTTAAACACCGCTTGCTGATTCCACGGTTCGCCTACACAATAGCCATAGATAGTACCCGCTTCCAAAGTAGCCGGCATTTGTGGAGGAGGCGTAACAGAAAGCAAGACATCCGCATCTACTTGGCCTTGAATATTAGCGGCTGTGTACATACCCGGATTAATACCTGCTGCTGCCAGCCAGTATCGAATCTCATAATTGTGCGTAGAAACAGGAAATACCATACCCATCTTAAAAGCTTTGCCATCTGCTTTGTATTCTTCTATTACAGGTTTAAGTGCGCTCGCCTTAATTGGATGAACAGGTTTTCCATTCTTATCTTTAGGTACATTTGGTTTCATTTTTGACCAAACGTCATTAGAAACCGTAATACCATTTCCATTTAAATCCATAGAAAAAGGCGTAATTAATTCTGCCTGTCTCCCGAAACCTGCACCTGCCGCAATAGGTTGCCCTGCTAACATGTGTGAGCCATCTAATTGTCCATCAATCACTCGGTCTAAAACATTCTTCCAATTGGACTGTGCTTCTATTGTTACGAATAGCCCCTCGTCTTCAAAATAACCTAATTCTTTTGCAATGGCCAAAGGGGCCATATCTGTTAGTTTGATAAAGCCAAAGGTTAGTTGGGGCTTTTCTATCGCAGCAGTTGCAGTAGGTGCAGCTGCGGTTACTGTTTTTGCAGGGGTATCGCCACCGCCACAAGCCATTAATACCCAACATAGGAGTGCTAGGTAAACTAGCGTTAGTTTATTATTCATAATTACTATTTTTTAAGGGAATAAATAAATGCGATTAGTTCGCTTCTTAGACAGGATAAACAGTTAAACTTATAAACACATAAACAACCCAACTTACTCTTTTTCAGTTTTTGATAAAGTTGGCTTAAAAGTAAGCATCATCCATGCCCAGTTATTCATTTTTTTATTGCCTGGTCGTAGCTCAAGTAAGGTATCTGTACCCAATAACTGGGAAAAACCCAAGTGAAAAGTAACAGCAGGTGCTAATTTAAGTACATAAACCAAGTCCAATTCAAATCCCATTCCTTTATCTAATTCTCTACCTTCCGTATCTATCTGAGTGGAGCCTGTCATAAATTGATGCGCATTAGCAATTAAGGCACCCTTCTTTAATTTAAACTTCGTTTTTATGTACACATCCATCACGCCTACATTACCATTTGCAGGTCCTACAAAGAAATAATCCATTAAGCCATTGTGGGCATGATTGGTGCCATAATCAGGACTAAAATTAGTAATATCCGTAGAACCATCATCGTCGTCTTTACCAGAAATATATTCTATACCAAGCGTAACAGGCGTTACTTTCGTATTGAAGGTTGCTCTTAATCCAGCTAAAAAGGCATTTACATTATTTGAACCTATTTTACCTGTTTGATAATAAAAGTCACCTGCTAATGTCAAGGCTTTACTAACCTTAGTACTACCAATGATACCAAAAGTTTGTTTGCTAGAACTTGTTGTATCTGGGTTTTGATTAACAGCATTTAGTGCTAGTAAAGATATTTTTCCTCCTTTTATTCCTTTATTAAACCAAGCGTATTGCATAGCTTTATAATTACCTCCTACAGAATAAAAATTAGCACCCACTCCTTGTAATTTTGCAGGCTCTGGCACATCATCATCCGAGTTGTAAGCGAATCCAGCATGAAACTTAGTGGCTGCTTCTTTATCCTCATAAATAAATAACAAAGCATCATGTCTCCTTCCTTGTTGAGCCCATTCCAAGCCTCCTAAAAACCGTTGATTATCGTAAGAGATAATTTGTCTACCTGCTTTGATGGAGAATTTTTTATTTAAAAAATATTGTCCCCAGGCTTCGCTTAAAAAAGTATTACCATTCTCTTGCTTAAAGATTTGAGGTACTTCCCCCCACAAGCGCACATCCTGTAAGGACATACGGAATTTATATTTTTCTTCTGCGTAGTCCATATATAGCCGACTCCGCTGTTCCGTAAAAAAGGCAGCGTCATTGCCATCCGATGTAGGTGTTTTAAACCCATTTCTAAATTCAGAACGAGGTCTTACTTCTGCACTTAATGTAAACTGTGCGGCTAATTCCAAATGGAGGCTTATTAAGCAAAAGGAAAACACAAAAAATTTGAAAGTAAAGTTTTTCATAAGTAACACATTTTTGGTTGCATTTTTTTAAAATGGAGTTAACCGTTTTAAGTATTTGTTGATACAAAGATATAAGAGTATTTATAAAATACCTAATTTTTACTTAAAAAATTAAGTATAATTACTTATTTTTATCCTTATATTCTGAATACAAAAGGTTGAAATTCTAAACATCTAGTTTAGATTAAGTATTTTATTTTGCGCTACTTATTTTTTATAAATTTTTACAAGGAAATAACTTTTTACGCAAAACATTCTATACAATCTATTAATCATTAAGTTTTTTAACCAAAAAGTGACATTTTTTATCTTTATCTTATTTTTTTAAAAATGAAAAATAAAGCCAAATGGTCGTTGAGAAAATTGTTTTTTATAAAAATTAAGTATTAATACTTATTTTTAATTATCTTTGTAAAAACATAAAGAAAAAAAACTAAGTATGTTTACTAAAATTATAATAATAGGAAATGGTATGGTGGGCTATAAGTTTTGCGAAAAACTGGTAGCTAAAGCACCTGACACTTATGATATAGTGGTCTTTGGAGAGGAACCTCGCCCCGCTTATGACCGAGTTCATTTAAGTGAATACTTCACCAATCAATCTGAAGACAATTTACAATTGGCGACTAAGGAATGGTATGCGGAAAATGGCATTGTGCTATATACTAATACCCTTATCTCTTCTATCAATCGAACTAACAAGCAAGTTATTACTCATAGAGGAGAAGCGTACCCTTATGATTTTTTGGTGATGGCTACTGGTTCTTATCCTTTTGTGCCACCTATTAATGGTGCTAATAAAAACGGCGTTTTCGTTTATCGAACGATAGAAGATTTAGATCAAATTTTAGCTTACGGTAAAAAGGTGGCTATGGTAGGCACTGGTGTTGCCGCTGTATTAGGCGGGGGACTACTAGGCTTAGAAGCAGCCAAGGCAGTTATGGATATGGGCTTGAAAGCACATGTGGTAGAATTTGCTGATTGGTTGATGCCTCGTCAATTAGATAAACAAGGTGGACAGGTTTTAAAAGAAGCGATTGAAAGATTAGGTATATCTGTGCATACCAGTAAGAATACCAGGCTTATTGGAGGCAATGACAATATGACCCACTTAGAATTTAAAGATGGTACGAGTATAGATACAGAGATGTTAGTTGTTTCCGCAGGTATTCGACCAAGAGATGAGTTAGCAAAAACTGGTGGATTAGCGGTAGGACAGCGGGGAGGAATTATAGTAAATGAAAATATGCAAAGTTCCGACCCCCATATTTACGTAATTGGAGAAGCGGCTTTATATAAGGAGAAAATTTACGGCTTGGTTGCTCCCGGCTATGAAATGGCGGAAGTAGCAGTAGCACAGATTTTAGGAGAAGGAAAGACGATGAGTCCAGAGGTAGATATGTCTACCAAACTAAAATTGATAGGCATAGATGTAGCAAGTTTTGGAGATGCCACAGGAATAACGGAACCCTATCGTTCTATAATATTTGAAGATAAAGTAGCGGGTATTTATAAGCGTATTAATATTTCTGAAGATGGTAAACGTTTAATTGGTGGTATCTTAATTGGCGATGCGGCTGATTATAATATGCTTTTACAAATTTGCCAAAACGGCATGAAACTCCCCGAAAAGCCAGAAGATTTAATATTGGGTGCTAGGGGAGAAGGGTCTAGTTTAGGCAATGTACTAGACCTTCCAGATACAGCCGTTATTTGTGCCTGCGAATCGGTGACTAAAGGGGCAATTTGTGAAGCGGTTATCGATAAAGAATGTGAAAATGTAAAAGCAATTGCTACTTGTACGAAAGCAACAACAGGATGTGGTGGTTGCAAGCCTATGGTGAGTGATTTACTCACAGAGATATTAAAATCAATCGGTAAAACGGTTAAGCAAAAAATATGTGAACATTTTCCTTATGCCCGAAGAGAATTATTTGATTTAGTAAAAATTAAAGGGATAAAGAGTTATGACGAAGCATTAGATACGATTGGACATGGGGATGGTTGTGAAACGTGTAAACCAGCTTTAGCTTCTGTTTTTGCCACTGTATATAATGAAACGGCTGTTAGGCAAGAAACTATTCAAGATACCAATGATCGCTTTTTAGCCAATATTCAACGGAATGGTTCTTACTCTGTTATTCCTCGAATTCCTGGTGGGGAGATTACGCCTGATAAGTTAATTGCTATGGGGGAAGTAGCTAAAAAATATGACCTCTATACAAAAATTACAGGTGGACAACGCATAGATATGTTTGGGGCAACCTTAGAACAATTACCCCTGATTTGGAAAGACTTATTGGCTGCAGGTTTTGAAAGTGGTCATGCTTATGGAAAGGCATTACGAACGGTTAAAAGTTGTGTTGGTTCTACTTGGTGTCGCTTTGGAATGGATGAGAGTGTCAGTTTTGCTATTGAATTAGAAAATAGATACAAAGGCATCCGGTCTCCCCATAAATTAAAAGGAGGTGTCTCTGGTTGTATTCGAGAATGTGCAGAAGCACGCTGTAAAGATTTTGGTCTAATCGCCACAGAAGCTGGCTGGAATTTATATGTAGGGGGCAATGGAGGGGCTAATCCTAAACATGCACTTCTACTAGCAGAGGGCATTGATAAAGAGACCTGTATTAAATACATCGATCGCTACCTAATGTTCTATATTAAAACGGCTCAACCCTTACAGCGAACAGCTGCTTGGTTAGAAAAATTAGAAGGTGGACTCGCCTATTTAAAAGAAGTGGTCATTGAAGATACTTTAGGCATAGCAGAAAACTTAGAAAAAGACATGCAAGCGTTGGTCAATACGTTTGCTTGCGAATGGAAAGAGGTAGTTGATAGTCCTAAATTACAAAAGCGTTTTCGCCACTTTGTTAATGCAGATGACACAGAAAATCAAATGGCTTTTGTTCCGATGCGAGATCAAAAAATGCCTGCGCCTTGGAAATAAGTTCGTAATGAAATATTGGTTTTTAAACAGGATTTTTAATTGCAGGTTTCTTTTGAAAAGGAACCCTGCATTTCTTAAAATGAAATATAATTCAAAAGAGTGTGTAACGAAACGGTGGTACTCTAATAAGCAAAAGTGCTAAAATTAATTAGATTTGAATTACCACCGTTTTGCTACACTCAATTCAAAATTAATTATACAATGGAAGATATTCTTGCTCAATATACTACCGTAAATCCCAAACAAGTAAAACATTGGTTTAAAGCGGCAGAAGTAAGTGCTTTTCCGAAAAATGGAGGAGCTTGTATAAAATATAAAGACAAACAAATAGCCGTCTTTTCTTTTGACCGCAAAGAAAAATGGTATGCTTGTCAAAATCTTTGCCCGCATAAAATGGAAATGATTTTGGCTAGAGGGATGCTTGGGGACGAGCAAGGATTGGCAAAAGTTGCTTGTCCACTACATAAAAAAACTTTCTCTTTGGAAACGGGAAAAAATTTGAATGGGGATTTGCCTGCCATTGCGGTTTATCCAGTCAAAATAGAAAATGGCTTTGTGTATGTAGGTTTTAACGACTAGTACTTATCTCTACTTTGTCACATTAAAATATGATTCTGTTTCGAGTACTTTTTCTCGAAGGTTTTCCCCTGAAAATAGTTTTTTAGAACCAAATTTAATTTGATTTTAAAATCGTTTTCAGAACAAAAATCTAATGTGACAAAGTAGAGTTATTAAGTTGATTATTATAATGATTTGAGGAGTGGGGCTTAGTCTACCTCACTCTTCAATTCTTTGAAATTTTTCTTATGCTTTCAAAAAAACAATCTAAAATAAGTATAGTAGGTGCTGGTCCTGGGGCTATTGATTTAATAACGATTAGAGGCTTAAAAACTATACAACAAGCAGATGTTATCCTCTACGACGCACTGGTTAATTCTGACTTATTACAGGAAGCCCCAACTTACTGCAAGAATATTTTTGTAGGTAAAAGAGCGGGACAACCTAGTTATCGACAAGAGAATATAAATGATTTAATGATACAGATGGCGTTAATGCATGGACATGTAGTTCGCTTAAAAGGAGGCGACCCTTTTGTTTTTGGAAGAGGACACGAAGAGTTGACAGTAGCTGAAACTTGTGGTATTGAAGTAGACATTATTCCTGGGCTATCTAGTTGTATTGCTGTTCCTGCCTTACAAAAAGTGCCCTTAACTAAAAGAGGCATCAATGAAAGTTTTTGGGTGCTTACTGCTACCGTTCGAGCAGGAAAATTGTCTAAGGATATTTTGTTAGCTGCGCAGTCTTCTGCTACGGTGGTGATTTTAATGGGTTTAAGGAAACTTACTGCAATAACCGCTATTTATCAAGAATTAGAAAAAGGAAGATTGCCTGTAATGATTGTTCAAAATGGCTCTAGAAAAGACGAAACTTATGTAATCGGAACGATAGATGATATAGTACAAAAAGTCGAACTTGCCAACATTAGTACGCCAGCTATTATCGTAATTGGGGAGGTAGTTCAATTACATCAAGATATGGCTAAATCTATGGCCTTAGAGCAAAATCAGAGAAAAATGAGTTGAAATGATTACTTTCGTAGGTGTTTAAAGTTTCTTAATGAGTAAAGGAGAAAATGAATAAATGAGTAAATAGGAGGATTCTAGAAATTATTTACAATTGTTTCTATTGAAACCGTCTGCCTAATTTTCTCATTTTTTCATTTTCTTCTTTACTCATTAAAAGCCTAATAATTTCCTTGTATTTTAATAATGGCCGATAACAGAATACCCAAAAAAACCGATACAACCTCCATTGGGGATATTACCTTTAACAAACTTAGGCGTTTGTATTTACTGGCTTTGACCTTAATAGCCCTTTCCGCTATTGGCAGTCAGTTATTAATTCAATACTATTTACAGCACCAATTAGGGGATGCTAAAGTTATTAATATTGCAGGGCGACAACGGATGTTAAGTCAAAAACTGACGAAAGAAATTTTATTATTGACCAATGATTTTAATTCCACGGACCACCGAAAGGAATTAAAAAATACCTTAGAACAATGGACACTTGCGCATGAAGGACTACAAAATAGAAGTGACAGTTTAGAATTGAGTGGTCAAAATAGCCCACTGGTAAAAGAATTGTATATACAGATAGCTCCCTATTATCAAAATCTACAAGCATTAAGTGACAAAATATTAGTCGTTGATTCCCTTCCCTTTCCTGATAAAAATACGTACAAAAACGAAGTCCTTCAAAATGAAAAAAGTTTTTTGAAAGGCATGGATAGTTTAGTCTTTGCTTATGAACAAGAGGCTAAAAGCAGGGTCAAGAATCTTCGCTTTATCGAATATATCCTTTTTGCAGTTTTAATGGGGCTTTTAATTTTAGAACTGCTATTTATTTTTCGACCTACTGCCAAAAGGACACAGCAACTCGTACAAGAACTAAGTGATGCAGGACAAGAATCAGCGGAAATTGCGGAAGAGAATAAGCTATTAGTCAAAGAAAAAGAGAAATCCTTAAAAGCTTTACAAACCTTAAACTATGCTTTAGATAATGCTGCGCTATATGCCAGTTTAACCCTTGATGGAAAGTTACTCTATATAAGCGAGAAATTTAAAACCTTATTAGGTATTACCCAAATCTCTGGAAAAGCTAATTTTATCCAATTAGCGACTTCTGATGAGGGCGAACAACAATATTTAAATGAGCTTATCCATATTCCTCGTTCAACTATTTGGACGCAAGAAATTCAGCTGACTAAAAAGAACCAAGAAAAAATATGGTTAGAAATCACCATTATTCCTATTAATCAGGAAGGGATTCAGCAAGATTTGTTGTTATTATGTACTGATTTAACCTTGCGCAAAAATGCGCAATTGGAAGTAGAACGACTGAATAAAGAACGCTTTGAAATGGAAATGGAACAACAAAAGATTCGTTCCATTCAAGTCGTCCAAGCACAAGATGAAGAACGTAAAAGAATCGCCAAAGACATGCACGATGGTATCGGTCAAATGCTAACCGCTTTGAAGTTTAATTTGGAAGCCATTAATCTTAAAAAGCCAGAGAAAGCAGCACAAAAATTGGCAGACGTTAGATTACTCGCTGGTGATGTCATTAAAAGCGTTCGAGTGGCTACTTTTAATTTAACGCCTCCCGAATTAGGAGATTATGGGATTAATACGGGCATTGCTAAATTAGTGGAAGGACTGCAAGTTCGCACAGGCAAAAATATCTTATTTGAAAATCGAACCAATTTTAACAATCGCTTAGAATTACACATCGAAACTAATCTATACCGCATTACTCAAGAGGCACTCAATAATGCTATTAAATATGCGCAAGCTAATTACATCTTAGTGACTTTATCGCATAGCAACACGCTACTCAGTATTGTGGTGGATGATGATGGCATTGGATTTAATAAAGCGGAATTTGCGAAGAACCAACCGCCTAAAAAAGATGGCTCTGGTATGGGGCTTGGCTTTATGCAGGAACGGGTTAATTTTATTAATGGGCGTTTGTTTATTCGTTCGACGGAAGGGGAGGGGACTCGAATTACTGTTAATATGCCTTTTTTAGAAGCGAGATGAGAGGGCAGAAGGGAGACTAGATAGCAAATTTGTTCTTAAAGTATGATTTAGAGGCATATTATCTATTAGCCCTAAAGAAAAATAATAAGCTTTTCTTCTTAGAAGTAGAAAGTTTTTTTGAAATCTAGGCTGTACTTTTTTCCCGTTTTTGGATTTACCGAGCCGTGTCGCTTCTTATTGATTTCCATAGATTTACGCTAGGTTGTGTCAACCCAAATCAGGACCATTTATTTTTCCCTATAATTTATGTTATGTTAACTAGATTTTTCCGAACTTCCACTCCATTATACTCCTGAACAGGAATAACGATAATCAACGGAACAATGTAGTATCCTACATTGTGTTTATTATTTCTATTTTGATAACTATTTTGATTATATTATACTAACAATGTAGGGACATTAATTTGAAAAAAATTGTAGTTTTAAATAAAAATTCATCCATGAAAAAAAAGTATTAAAAAAACACAATGAAGATGTATAGCGTATTTTTTCATGTTAGGATGGCAATAGCCACCCTACTCCACAATCACAGCGGCTTAATCCATCATTCTGTTCAGATTTGAGAATCCTCTATTTGTGGTATTATCAAGTCGAAACTTTTCTATTTCACTCAACAAAATTTGCACGCAAGTGATTATGTAGAGGTCTGTCATTGGCTATCAATTTTTATCACAAAACAATCTCACTCTAATTTACGTATCACTTTATAGAGTGACAGCCTACACTACCAGTAAATAGTAAGTTTATCAAAGTTTGCTTATAATATCACTCTTAAAAATGCGCCTTTCACTCTTTTTTACGTGTTTATAACTTGTTATTAAAAGTGAAATTAATTATCTTGTGTGGATATTAAAAAGAAGCCGACACTTCCAAATTGACCATAGAGCAGACTCCGACCAGATGCAGCTACTAGTGATTTAATTATTTCTATTAGACGTTGACAATCGT
>Ga0209831_1003094_pt1 | contig 13987 bp, 18 predicted proteins | sample Maine_Asex4_meta_FD_187451 | JGI IMG/M metagenome (GOLD analysis project Ga0209831, IMG submission 187451) | Marine algal microbial communities from Maine, USA - Maine_Asex4_metaG (SPAdes) (version 2) | ecosystem: Host-associated > Algae > Red algae > Unclassified | place: Maine, USA | collected...
GCGGAAACCGTCGCCCGGGCCCAATTTCCCCAAATGGGAATTGACCCGGGCCGTCACCAACCAATGCAGATAATTCCCTCCATGCATGTCAAGTCCCCCGAGGCGATCATTACAGACGAGGGGGAGGAACCGTCCCGCGCGCAACGCGCTGCACCCGCCGCGTGGCGCCCGGTCGGTCGTCGCCTGCCGCGCCCTCTCGGGCGCGCCAGCGCCCGCTCGGGCGCGCCAACCCGGCCTCCCGCGGGGCCCGCGTGCCGGGCGCGGCGGATCGGGTGCGCTCCCTCAAGTCGCCCGAGCCGGGCAGCGGGGCCGCCCCCTCGCCCCGCCATCCCGCGTCGCCAACCCGTCGGCCACCACCGCCGCTGGCGTCGCCACCACGGGTCGGGGACCGACGTCCCCCGCCGTCGCCGACGTCCCCGCGGTGGCCCCCTGGCGCGTATTGGGCCCCGTAGTACTACACCCGGCGAGAGCTTGTCGCAGCAGGTCCCGTCGGCAAACAGTGCACTTGACACCGCTAGAGGTGCGCTCGTCGAGACAATGCACGGAACACGTGCTACGCGTTGTGCCGAGAGTACTGCGTAATCTGTTTCTTTTTGTGTTGGGGCCGTCCTGGAACTAAGTCGTGGTGCCGTGGCCGGTATGTGAGCACCGTAGGAGTGATTTCATCGGTAGTTTAACAGGCACGCTCGATACATCGTGTGGCACGATGAGAAAGCGGTCATGGATGCATCGAACCAGAAATGGCCCCGGCGCAACCCTGCACACTTTATACAGACGCTTCTAGTGGTTGACACTGCAGCGTGGGCTGCGTCGTTCAACACCAAGATGGAAGCCTCGTTCCAAAAACCTGTTTGCAGAAGAGAGCGTGACAGTAATAGAGAAACAGAGAAAACCTGTTTCTTGAATTCGTCGGTAGATTGGTTGCATGCGCAGACACAAAACATGACAAGACAGTGCGAAGCCAAGAGCGCTGCTGCAGGCCTGGCGCCAACGCCGCCTCCCTGCTCTTCGCTGCTCATGGCAACGAACGCGAGAACCGTCGGCTGATGCTGGCTCACATCTGGTCGCAAAGAGACATCGACGCAAAGGTATTTAGTTGCAAGGTCGATGCCGCAAAATGGATCTTCGCCGGGTCACGTGTACGTGCCGCTGGCGTGAAGGTGCCAGTGCGAGTCGCTGTATCAAAGCATGCTGTGCGAGGGACGACGTCACGACGGAGCGTCGTGATTGATCTCTCGAACGTGGAAAGCGTTTCGACTATCTCTTGTCTGCTATACACTTCCGCAACTATCACCTGACTCAAGTGCTTCACTTGTTGCTCAACTGCTCGCGCATTCATTTCCAGAGCGCACTAGCTGCCGCTTGCTGGACTTGCTGCCCCCGGCAGTGGTGACACTCGTCGGGATGCTCACCCCTGTGTTCTGCTAACACCCTCATCACACCCCCCCCCAATGGCCTTACCATACGCCTAGTTAAGGGCCAGCGTACCTGCTCTTCTAGGTTTTACATGGTCGTCGCATCCGGTTGGCCGGTGCTTCAAATGGGACAGCTCATTGGCCGAAAGGGTAAGTGTCAGACCAGGCTTCCGCTTTTCCGCGCAGAATGCAACGTGGACAATGACTTGGTGCAAGAAGCAAGGAACGACGGACAGGCTCCACCTGACCCCTGCTCAGGCATGAGAGGGAGTCGCCGGCTCCCGAGAGAAGCAAGACTGGGAGCTCCCTTTAAACCAGCCCACTCAAACAGGGTGTGCAGAGCACGATTCTGCCGGAAGAAATAGGCCTTGACCATTTCCTATGCACATGACGGCGCGTTTACGCAGAAAATCTCACCAGGTAGAGCTCGTGGCCTATCTTCTCTCTCGCCAGCGTTTTTGCTACACCGTCCCCAGAATACTTCAGAGGCACCCCGTACCTGCCATGTTTCCGCACAAGCGCCCCAAACTGACACCTAAAGTCGTAGCTATGAGGATTCCTCTTCGGACCTTCTTGACAAGTCTCCCATGCCAAGTGGTATGGGGTTGCATGCTGCCCAGGTTCCCATTTCTGGGGGCTCCCCTTGCACCACTTGGTAAGCATAAGTGTGCCGATAACGATTATGCCGTCGAACGCAGTCCCTTAGCACTTCCTACACACTTCTGTGCCCCATGAAGGCAGCAGAGTCGACCGGAGAGTACCGTTGCCTGTGTTTGCTATCACCGTTCTTGATGCCGCTCTGTTTTGACTATTCTATAGAAACCTACTGTATCGGAGAGCATAGGTGTAACTTCTTAAAAGTCTTTCCGGCGTGTACAGACGTCCCTTCTCACCTCTGTAGTTGAGACTCTGCACATTACTGAGTGACAAGCAGGTCCTATCTCCAGCTCCACACATGGGTTTTGAATGGTCTCGGGCTTGTTTTGCAGCGATCGGGCAGAAGCACCTTCGACGACTCGCGGGGAAAACGGAGTGCCCCGCTGGAAAAACCGAGCTGTAAGGTTTCTGTATGCCAACGTGTGTGCATGAATGATGTGTGAAGCGCGCCACAAGTTATCGGCATGCGATGTGACAGCACCCCCGAGCTATGGACATCAGACTGGTCTTTTGTGGTATGGAAGCATCCTATGAGTGCATTTCTTAGCTCACAGAGACCGCCCCACCCGCAGTCGTCCATCAGTACTGTGTGTCAGAGTGAAAAGGAGGCAGAACTCCAGCTCTGCTCATGTATCTTGAATGATCTTGGGATAGTTGCGCTGGGTTCTGACATATGCACCTTGGAGCACTCGCGAGAAAGAGCCGGTGCAGCACACAAAAGCAAATGCCGCGGGCCCCTGGTTGTGGAAGCTCGTGGTGCGCGGGATGCTGAAGGCGCCAGGAGTGGTCCCACATGAGTTTTGAAAGTGAATTTCGACACGGGGCACCAGACGTGTACGATCTAGCGTATGGTCAGCTCGTGAATAGTGGCCTTGTCGCGAAAAGGTCCTCTGTGCTGCATGTGTAGGTGGCCTACAGTGAGTGATCCTTCGGGGGGCTGCATGTGTGCACTGGTGGCATTCGAAGACTCTCAAAGACCCATTTTTTCTCACACAGAACTTTCTATCTGTCTCTCGAGGTACGCACCAACGGTCGTGGCCGCCTCGCTAGTAATCCCCGCCGCCTACTGCACACGCTTCGTTTTCGCCTTGCGGGCCTCTGATTTACAAACTGGCAAGTTAGGCTTGTTTTCACGACGCCGCATGTCTCCAATCTTTCTTGCTTTTCGCACTCGTGCCGCAGCGGGAGTGCGCTTTGGCGATTAACGGGTCAACCCGTCCGGTCCCGCTTCGCGTGCCAGCGCCATTGCGCGCATGCAAGCCGCGGCGCGCTCCAGCGAAGTCGCGCCCGGGTACCTGGCCGCGTGCTGCCCGTATCGGCCGTGCCACCCTTCCAGCCCTTGCTCCCAGTACAGCCAGACGCTCCCAAACGCGTCCAAAAAATCAGGAGCGTGAATCATCAAAATGTGTAGCTTGCGCGAGATAGAGAGCCAGGGGAAGCTGCCCTTTAGCAGGGTGACCATTGCGGCTGCATCCATCCAGAATTGGGCTGTCTCTTGGGAGGAAATGATGCACGCACGGTTGAGTGTCTTGCGAAATCGGTAACACAGAAACCACGCCTGTTTGTACGCATAAAGGTGCACCTGCGAGGCCTTACCTACGAGTGCATCGCAGATGACCGCGCTGTTGTCACCAATCGTGTGGCAATCACGGCCGATGAACAGGCCGTCAAGGTAGGACGTCGGCCTCACTCAAACCTTCTCTTGGTGCAGCTTGACCAGCTCGAGGGAAAAAGCGGCGGCCGCCTGCCGCCCGTCCGCGGCGCCTTCAGTCGCGCTGCGGCTTACCATCATCATCTCGATCGCCAGTCGCAGGAATCGATGGTTAATTCCTTGGGTGGTGTCGAGTGGAATTGTTCCAATTTGCCGCGAATTGACGGCCAGCAGGGGACTCCGCACCACCGAGCTGTGTTGCTCAGGTGTGCCGGGCTCCCCAACCGCCGGCGTGCCGCCGGCAATGACCATCCGATCGGTGAAGTGTGTCGCCTCTGGAAGGTGTCGCCCGCCAGTGACGTACTGCAGGGTCCCATAGATGGCGTCCAGCGAAGCCTGCTGTTTACTGGGCCACCAGGCACGCTGAGATCTCAAGCAACGTTGCGTCGCTGTGGCTCCATTCTGCTCAACCACATTGCATTGGGCAGCGTAGTCGCACCCGGGCATCAGCCGCACTAGGCGGCGCACGCCGCGCACCAGAACTCCGTCTCGCAGCAGCGCGCTCACTTGCGGCAGAAGGGTCCCCAACATTGACGCGAGCTCCTCGTCGGTGTCATTTCCGCAAGGACAAACACCCACCATCATGGTGTTAAACGGGCTATTGGGGTGGGGTTGGTTGATTATTGTAGCCACAATTTTGACCGTCGCCGGATCTTCTCCCTTGTCCAGGCCGAGGGTGACCTGCATGTCCTGCTCGGTTGAGGGAGGAGAGCCGGGGTGGGCGACAAAGGCCGCCGCCGTACCTGCCTCGTTGGGCACAGCCAGGGCGTCGCGCACGGGCCGCTCGACGAAGAGGTCGGCGTCGCAGAGGGCAGTCACCCTCTCCTGAATCGCTGCAGTCAGGGACGCCAAGTGGGCGCCAGGCCTCGTCACGATCACCTTCTTACCCGGGGGGGAATTCATCTCCCGCCGTGCAGGGAGGAATGGAGAACTAGCCAGCCCGCTGCGTGCCGCCCCACTCGCCGAACGCCAGCGGTTGAAGCCGACGCGGCTCATGGAAAGAGCCGCCACCAGGCGCACCTGCTTCGATGCAGACAGACGCACAGGACCGCCTGAGGGCGGCATCCCACCGCGCTGCAGCCTCGCTGCCACCCCACATCCGTCCTCCGTCAGTCTGCGCGCGGCAGCTTTGCGCTTGATCGCCTGGCTCACTTTGAATAACGCCTGACGCGGAGATAGCTGAAGGGAGTAGACGCGCACGCGCCCGTTCTTGTGCCGCAGTCGGATCTCGGGACGGTCGCCACGCAAGAAACTTGCGTTGGCAATATCCTCAAGCACGGCCTCGTCCCGCTGCGCATAGTACATCCCATTGAGAAGACCTTCCAGGAATTGCTGGCAGTCTGGGACTTGCGGAGGTTCCGTCGCCAAATTTGCCGTGGTCGGACTTGGCCCAAAACCGGGGGCAAGCGGTAGGCGTCGGTCGGGATCGACTGGACGTGTCTGCTGCGCGACTGCCGGCGCCGATGTAGTCAGGGCGGTTCGTCCGTGACCCGGCAGCAGCATCACCGTGGTGGCAGCTCCACACTCGCCAGCCATGTGGGCGGCCACAGCGGAGGACGAACCAGTGGTGCAGCCCCCGCCGTGAACACGGTTGATCGTCCGAATTTGAGCGGATCCCACCCCTGATGATACACGCATGGGTGCAGAAGCATCCGAGTAGGGTCTGGCTGCCTCGGTGAAGGGAGCGTGCCCGGGGGTGGCAAGGGGGATAGCCGGGAGGGGAAGCCCAGGCGCGGCGAGTTGGTTCTCAAAGCCAGCCTGCCGGAAGGGGAGAGAGATAGGGGTCAGGGGAGAAGCGGGGGGGGCCGCCGCTCTCTCGTTACGCCGCTCTCGTTTGAGCCGGTCGTAACACGGGTCGCCGAGACCCGTCGGAGTCGTGGCGACGCCCGCGGCACTGGCCTGGACCGCCTGTCGACACTGAACCGCGGGCAGACAGGCCGCGGCAGAAAGGGGAGAAGCCAGGAGCTGGGCTCTTGCCCACTCCTGCCAGGTCCCCATCCCTGCCGTTGGTTCAAGAAAGAACCGGATGTTCTCGACACACTGGTAGGCCCATACTTTGCCTGGGAATGCCTGAAGGATGTCTGCGGCCGTCGCTCCGATTTGAGGCACATGATACCAGAAGAGAACGAAGCGGGAAGGCGCTTTGGGGGGCCGTCGCAGTGGACATGTGCGGCCGTGGCGGAGGGGGGAGGGGTGAGTACGTTTTTCTCAAGATGATGTTTATCTAGGATGTCTTTTCCCACCACCCCTTTTCCACCTGTATTGCGTCCTACTGCACTGGCAACACACCCAGGCCTAACTGACGTCTGGCCGTCATCAGATGCCGCCATATTGTGTCCCCCCACAGAAAGACAGCAACCGCACGGTGATAACAAAGGCGTCATGCAAGTGCCTGCAGGCAACAGGATCGACGAAGCACGAGCAAGACGTGATCCGCCCCGGATCACGTTTTTGACCGCTGCTGATCCATTCGGATCAAAAGGCCCTCTCACAGAGGCTGCACAGGCCTCTGAAAATTGGGTCGCGACCCGTCGCTTGCACGGCTCACGTCTTCGGAGAGCTGCTGTTCCACTGGCGTCGGAAGGTGCTCTCGCAGAGGCTACGAAGGCCTCCGAAATTTGGGTCGCGACCCAATTTTCTACGGACCACTGGATTTCTAACACGTCGCTCTGGAGCTTTCGAAACGACCGTGCAACGCTCAGACCCAGAAAAGCAGACTGAACTAGGCGTGACCCGCCGCCGTTTGAGCGCGCCAGGTTGGACACTCTAGGCATCCTCCCCGGCAACCAGCCGTCGCCAAAGTTTCGCGCTCAAGGGTTGCGTGTTGTAATATATCAACTCGTCAGCACGCGCCGGCACCCGAATCTGTCGAAAGGTAGTTGAGCAGCGCGACGACGGCTGCAGCTGTCCCGGAAGTTGCGAGCCAGCCCGCGGCCTCCATTGCTTCGCAGCTCTCCAGGAGCAGAAGCGTCTTCTTGACGAAAGCTGATGAAGCTAGAAAGACCACAATACTCAAGGAGGTTGTTCCACAACTTCGGGTATTGGACCGCAGGATGGGCGTGTTGCCCTCTGCGGGCATGGCCGCGTCGTTGGAAGAAGGTGTGACGCTGCACTCTTGAGCCCGCTTGCGCCCCGCTCTACAGCCACACTGGCGGGTGGTACAAGTGCAACCAAATTGATGAGCCTGTTGCGCCCAAGCGATCGGGCGAGATTGGCGTCTGCCTTTTCCCTCGTCCTCAACTAGATTTCCATGCTGATCGCGGCGTTGCTGGACGGCAATTACGGCATCCGGCGAACGCTGCGACGCCAGCCCAACGCACCTTTTCGTGGGTTAGTCGTGCTCTTCTGCGGTGACTAGATACAGCTTCCTTCAGTGTCCGGCCAAGGCAAGTTCTCGGGCACCTACGCATTCTGCGCTTAGGTCTGGCGTGCCCTGTTTGCGTACTGGGGTGTGCTCTTACGAGTCAATGTTCGACAAGGAGCCGACTCCCGCTTCTTAGGCCTTTTGCATCGGATGCGAAGGGCGAAGCAATCACGAGGCGATGTTCAAATGCTGAACGTAAGGGTCCGTCGATCCATTGCTGACGTTGTGACGCTCTCTTCTCAGAACGCGTAAGCGCGCAAGCACAACGCAAGGCGCCTTGACCAGCTCACGACGGCTGTGGTCAAGTATTACGCTACTGACAACTACAAGCAGCTCGAAGACGAGCAGGGCGTCGCGCTTTTCGCCGCCGTGACGGCGGCACAACATGTGGTGACGCTAAGTGTCGGAGCAGTCGCCTTCCTTGTTTTCAACCAGTATTTCCATATGCACGGGCTGTGCGGAAGCTCCCGTGATGTCGTCTGTAGCTTGCCTTTTACATGCGACCCGGCATCTCGTCGCGACGAGCGTCTAACTGTTGTCGATTTAACACATAGAGGCGCAAGAAGCTCGATACGCGTCAACATTCTTCGTCAAAATTTCGAAGCAAGTTCTGTCCAAGGAAAAGGCGTTATGGCTGCTGCCGTACGGCGACAAGTTCCCCTGCTGCTCGGGTGCGGCTTTTACATTCGCAAGGCTGAAGGCCTGACTCAAGACCGCGTCGCGTTCTCTTTGTGCTCGGGCGTCACTTTCTCTATGGTATATGTTGCGATCTCGGGCATTCGGCATATTGACGATTTCTCTTCGTTGCCATTTGAGGCTTCACTTGTGCTTGCTTGTACGGAAGCTCTGGCATTTCATGACTTGCTGCGTCCGCTGATCTTGTAGCAAATGTGGAATGATCAAAAAGCGTGTGTTCAGTCTCCTATCTATTCGCGTAGGCATCCCGCATACGCATGCGCACAGTTGCATGGAGTCCTGGACAGTACAGTTTTTCTACATTCTTGTCGCTTCTGTTCTTGTCCAGTGGGGGATAGCAACGAACGCGGTCGACCGGCCTCTACGGTACAATACACGGCGATCGTGGCTCCCGACCAACTTCTGCCGCACGAAAAATGTGTTCTTCTTTCTGACCGTACGATTGCCATAGAGCGTACCGAGCATTCAAGAAAGACTGCTTTGTACTGTAAGCGCATATTTTTCTGTATGTCCTTCGTAGCTACACGTCTTTGCTTGCAGAATCAGGCATTTTTCGGCATGCGCGGAGCGGCAGCGGCCCGGCTCTCGATGGAAGCCTCGCCAGCAGGATTGACGGTTGCAGCGAAACAGATCATGCATGAACAGATGACGCCTCAGCACTGAATATTTACCATTTTCACAATCCCCTGCAGATACACAGACGCTAGCCAGGCCCTCTTGCAACGCTATCATGCAGGGTGACTTCCACTGTCCTTGAATACAGGGCGGCTCCATTTCTGAGAGTGCTGAATGTAGGAACCTGTCTGAAGGGGGCGAAAACGACCATGAGTTTTTCCGCAGCAGAAAACCTCGCGGGAGATCTCCGCTTGCGAGGTTTGACGAATTTTTTGTCACCAAGTCTGCAGTTGGCCGTTATCCGGCTTTTTATTCTTTCTATGCACCTCAGAGCCTATATTGGCAACGCCTTGTCGCTTGTGCATGCTCGTGCATCAGGCGATGTTCTGCACAGTCCTGCTCTTCGTCGCATTCCTCTTTGTCCACCTGTACTACAGTGGTGCTGCAGACTTTACGCCCACCGTCCTTCTCAAGTATCAAGTCGATTTCGCCGGCAGCCGTGCTGGGTGCATCCGTGAATGTGCCGCCTGCCGCTTCTTCCCGGAGCCTGTGCGGAGGTGCTCTCTGAGCCGGTGCATCGACCGTTAACGGTACGGGCAGGAGCTCCTTGGTCAAGACCGCCCCTGTCGTGGGACGCACCGTCAAATCGATCGAGCTTGACGGAGGGAGTGAAGAAGAAGGTGACGGAGAAGAGCAACGCTAGGAAGAAGATCAAGCCGCTGCTGACAGTGCGGAGGTGAAAGCCGCTGCGCACACAAACGAGTCCATCGCGGAATCACAGGAACGTATCGAGAAGAAGCTGGAGTGGAGGAGCCCTGAGATGAAGGATGTCGTTTCAGAGATCCCATTTTGCCGCAAAGACCCTCATGCTGGCGCCGAGACCATCCGGAAAGGTGGAAAGAAGTGTGAGTGGACGCACTTGCACCGTGTTGACAGCAACTATGCTAATATCTTGGGGAGTGCCGTCATCCTCCTGGCGGCGCAGGTAGCGGAAAATCATGATGCGGTCTTTTACGCAGGTGTCTTCAAGCTGCTGCAATGCATGACGACGGAAACTACCCACTACAGTTGGGCGTGTCTTGACAGCCGACGGTTAGGGCATGCTGTGGCCAGTGGGAGCCGCCCAATCAAGATGTTGACGGTCCGAAACGACATGAAGCCGCTGGGGTTCTTTTTTGCGCACATCACGCTGCCCGCAGCAGAGGGCGCTGCGCTGGTCTTCTGCGACTGCCGCTCGCGCGGGAAGCCGTTTTGTACTAAGATGGGTGTGGAGACTCAGTTCGATTAGTCTGTTGAGGCTGACACGGGCACGCACGGGGAAACCCCAATGAAGCATCAGGTCATCAAGAACTTCAAGTGAGATGAGCAAAGAAACGCTGGGGCAGCCGAGGAGACGCGTACCACCAAGGCCCTTATGACGGTGGCCATCATGCGTGGCCTCTATGACACCCTCATCACAAAGCACCTGCATATCGGCGAGCTCGACTACATCTCCGAGACCTCCATCACCAAATCCAAGCACGATTTCCAGGCATAATCAGCTGACGCGTTTAGCTTCATGACGCTCGCCAGACACAAGTCGACTTTGAGCTTGATGCACAAGGACATCGAACTTCCGATCGATCGTCGAGCCCGCAAGGTTGAGTTTGTAAAGGAATATGTTTTCTCTTGTGTGCTGCTCCGTGCGCCTATCATATGGCATTGGGTGCGGTGCTGTCTGGGTCCTTTGGATTGTGGCCGTCAGGCACTAACCAATCAATCCTGCCTCTCGTCCTGGGCTGTCTTCTTTAATTTCTGCGTAGGTTGAAACACCCGAGCTTCATAGATGTTGTGACGGTCCGGCACATGGCCCCCACGCCCAGGGAACCAGATTCTACGAAAATATGTCCCACTACCGCACATTCCAAATTGTTCCGATGGCGACCCACTTGTGATGACCTCGTTGCTTACCAACCAGAACCGCGATCCCAATACTTACCCGGCATTCGTAACCCCCCCGGCGGGCCCCTACCTAAGGGCCAAGTTTTGTATACAACAGACTTGGATTATCGACTAACGCTACGCCGCGCCCCTGACCCCGGGACGCGGCGAGGGTGTCACGTAGCACTTTTCCCCGGCCTCTACTCAAGGCGGTCTTCGAACCTTCGGCCGTCCTCCACTGAGACTGGCCCCGTAAGCCCTGAGGGAAGGGGTTTCCGAGGGTCCTTTGAGGGTGTCTGAGGAGGGTTTCCGAGCGTCCTTTGAGGGTGTCTGAGGAGGGTTTTCGGAGGGTTTGAGGAGAACGGACGGGATAAGAGAGCGAGGCGTGAGTGTTGCCTCGAGGCCTTCGACGCGGGCAAGTAAACTTCCGGTCACACAACTCGTGTGTGTCGCTTAGGGAGTCTCCTTGCGGTCGACGCCGGGCGTGTGTGCTCTTCGAAGTTGTTTTCTGGGGCGGGTATTCCGCGACAGGAGTACCCGGCGACACGGTCTGGCTCGCCCTCCCTCCAACTGGGTGGGGTGGGCGGAGCGTGTTGTCATATTGGGTGGAGCAGCAGAGAAGGAAGGCAACTCAACCTATCTCGGGGTCGTGGCGGTGCGCAAACCCGCCTCGGGGGGAACGTAGTTTGTCCTTTTACCCTTCGTGCCTAGCGCTGCGGGCGGCGCCTGGCAACGCCATGTTTGGCTGAGAAAGGCCGAGTCCATGGCCGATGGAGGGGGAATGGAGACCCCTCTGGTGTCGAGGTTCCTGGTGCCGGGGGGGATGGGACCCTCCCCCCCGGAGGCGGATCGTTGGTTGAGGATCGCCATATCAGTGCAGGCACCACGAATGTGGGTGCCCGTGGGCAGCGAACGTTGCTCCAGCCCTTTCCTCAGGGCCCCGACTCGACTGGGACTCGCCCCCCGGCAGGCACCCCCTCGGGTAGTACTGACCCCGAGGCGGTCCTGGCGGGTACTGGCACTCATTTCGGCGTACAACAGCTGCCCGACGCTACCACGTGGGGAGGTGGGTATGTGTCACCACTGGCACGGGAGCCTGCGGGTGTAGGCTCTAGTCGTGCTCCCCCAGGTTCACGGAAAGCCAAGGTTGCCCCGGCGCTTGAGCAAAACGCCGGCACGCACGCTATCGGTCCCCAGGCCCTCGGGCCCTGTCGGAGATCCCCTCTCGGTGCTTGGGAAAGGGGAGCGATTCAAGAATCGGCACGGGAGCCTGCAGGTGGGAGCTCCAGTCGTGCTCCCTCAGGCTCATGGGGTGCCCGGGATGGCCAAGGTCTGGAGTGGCGAGACGCCGTGGCCGAGGTCGTTCGGTCTGAAGTTACTCGATCGCTAGATACAATGTTGAGGGGCTCAACGCCAGGGCCCGCTGACCGGCGGGGCCGAGCCCGACGCTCCTCTTGTCGGCGCCGACGCGACAACTCGTCGTCGTCGTCGACCACTGACGTCTCCCGATCGGGGGACGATTCAGCTGTTGCGGCCCTACTTGGTGCGTTCCGCGCTACCCCAACGCCGTCAACGGTAAGGAAGAACATTCGGGGTATTGACCCGATCCCAACCGAGTCCTGACTCGGCGGAGTGTGAGAAAGGCGGGGGAGCGGCGCGAGAGTTACCCCGGGGGATTGAACTGGGGTTCGCGACGCAACGCCCCTCCGCGACCGGTTCGGAGGCAGGAGGGTGGCCGACTCAAACCACCCCGACACCTCCTACCCGGGGGGTGCCGCCCAAGATTGAGTTTAACCACCCGTACCACCGGAATATGCTCCATTGTGAGACCTTCGCGCTACACAACCAGTCGGTTGCCTACACGCAGCGCCAGGCCCGTACTTTGGGCCGGCGCAAGAAGGAGGTGGCTAGGTCTTTCGGGGTACACGACGAGGGGGATGGGTTCCCCCAGGAAGAAATCTTCCTGTTCTTGCGCAAGTTCGCCAAGGCCTGTGACGACAACGACATCATTCAAGGCGAAGACTTCTACATCGTTCAAGACTTCACGAAGGAACCTCTTACGTGACAGGTGATTTTGGTTATACCAACTCGGCGGGCGGGTTATTCCGACGAGGTCACCTCCTACCTGGAGCCCATCAACTGGACGCTCCGGCGTCACGTCGACGAGGCCTCCGTGGCTACTTTAATCGAGACACTGAACGTCGCGGTCCAAAGGGATGACGAAGACGAGTTGTCCTTCGCCGAACGCCTCCGCCGCCTCCATACCGAGTGCGAGTTCATTTTCGGGGAAGGCGCCCTCAAAGGGCGCTTCGCGAAAGAAGTCCACGGCGCGGCGCGCGCCACTGTGCGCAAGCGAAACACCCCAGGCATGGATATGACGAAGCTGGCTCTCGAAGCCCAGACTCAGGACGACAGACACCGCTGGCTGCGACTTGAGCAGCACAAGGAGCGAACGAAGGAGCGAGAAACGCTCGCGGAGGAGGCCTGGCTCCGGCGGGAAGCTCGTGTGGCTGCCCTTCGCGAGGTCACCGGGGGAACGAGGGGTTTTTAACCGCAGGATGCCCCCGTCCGGAGCATTGGGGCCGTGGGTTTCCCCACTCCGGGCCCCCGGTACGATGGGTCCCGACCCAAGGCTCCAGGCGGCTCGACTCCCGGGGGCGGCGACAACCCGCCCTACCGCCCCAGACCGAGGGATGAGCCTTTCCGACCCGAACTTCGGGCGGGAGAGTACCCCTGCTGGCAGTGTGGCAAGCTGGGTCATTGGGCCGAGGTGTGCCCCGATTTGATCGCACGCCTACGCGACCGATTGGCCATAGCCACTCGGTAATCTCCTCTCGGGACGCCCTCGGGCTGCCGCGATACCCCGCGAGCGGACCGGCGAGTAGCCGTTGCCACTCCTGACGAGGAATCCAGCTCAAGCGGCGAAGATTCGACGCCGCTTGAGAAGCGGGAACCGCAGTCCGAGCCCGAGGGCAGACCCACCACCTCCTTTGAGGCCGAGGCGGGAAACAAGTAACTACCGGGGTTTGGCCCTCCTCGCGGCAACCGGTGGACGCAATCCAAGGCGCGGATGTGATTCCAGTACGCATGCATTCCCGACCCAAGGGAATTGACGCTCGGGACGCACCCCTCCCAAAGGGGGTAGGCGGACAGAATGTGGTGTCCATCCTGACGGGGTCCAACTGCCAGGTGGCGAGTCGCGTCTGGCTGGTCGCGGGGCGTGCGTTAGCCCTTCGCGTCATCGTCGAGACGAGGTTGTGCGTCTCCGAAGTGCCCGAAGCGGTACTCCCCCAGGAGATGGAGGTGGCGCCCTCAGACGCAGCGACTACCCAGTTGTTTGACTTGAATGGGGAACTCCTTCCCATCACGGGCACCGTGACTCTTATGGTGCGAGTCGGCACTTGTGACGACACGCTCAGCCCACCCCACCCAGTTGGGGGGAGGGCGAGCCAAACCGTGTCGCCGGGTAGTCCTGTCGGGGAGTACCCGCCCCGGAAGGAAACCCCGAAGAGCACACACGCACGGCGTCGACCGGGGGAAGGCGCCCCGAGCGACAAACACGAGTTGTGTGACCGGAAGTTTACTTGCCCGCGTCGAAGGCCTCGAGGC
>Ga0209831_1003095_pt1 | contig 13985 bp, 11 predicted proteins | sample Maine_Asex4_meta_FD_187451 | JGI IMG/M metagenome (GOLD analysis project Ga0209831, IMG submission 187451) | Marine algal microbial communities from Maine, USA - Maine_Asex4_metaG (SPAdes) (version 2) | ecosystem: Host-associated > Algae > Red algae > Unclassified | place: Maine, USA | collected...
TTAAGTCATGAATCTTGATCCTCTTGATAATCTCTGAATCCTCTTCTGACTCTAATTTGTCTTGAACATGATTTATAAGATTATAGGATAGACACGATTCTTGTATTCAAAGGATATAGAATTTTAAGTCATGAATCTCGGTCATCTTGTAATCTCTTTATCCTGTTCTGCCTCTAATTTGTCTTGAACATGATTTTTAAGATTATAGGATATACACGATCTTGTATACAAAAGGATATAGATTTTCTAAGTCATGAATCTTGGTCATCTTGATAATCTCTTAATCCTGTTCTGCCATTAATGTTCCAGCTCCATAAATTTGCGAACGTGATTATAGTATTAAAACTGTCATTAATACAGTTAACTTTCATTATTTAGAAAAAATAACCGGTGCTGCATTATTATTCGCAAATATAAATAGGGATCCTTTCAGAGTTTTGATAGGAGCTATTTTTTTGACTTCTCCAGGAGCATAAATACCTGATTCTGCAATCGTTGTAGTCTCCCATTTTTGATTTCCTTTATTCAATAACAACATACCATTACCTGCATCTAATCGCGGCGTTTCATATTCTGTATTATAATCATTACCTGCAAATAAGATATCAAGGTTCCCATCTTGATTAACATCTAATGTAACAATATCAGAAATAGGTGCACTCTGAGCTAATTGAGGTAGTTGGCTCCATGAGAATTGCCCACCATCATTCCACAGGACATAAGAATGAAAATCATTAGCTTCCAGCTCTATCCCTTCTTCCAATTTTGTCTCTCCATAAATATCAACTAATGAAGCTGAGGCAAATTCTGTATAGCTCGGGAATTTTTCACTAACAAAAGGCATCTGTTGAGAAGAACATTCTTTACCCCTTGCAGGAACAATTGTTCCATTATAATCTTTGGCGAGTACACAATCAAGGGTACCATTGTTATCAAAGTCATTAGAATATAAGAAGAGAGGTTTTTTATCACTTGCTTTCTGCTTAAAGTTAACACCTACATTACCAGCGATAATATCTATGTCTCCGTCGTTGTCAAAATCGCCCGCTTGTATACTTCGCCACCAACCTTTCTTATCAGCAAGTGCCCAAGAATTAGTTTTTTCTCTGAACACTCCTTCAGTATTAATAAATGACCGAATGTTCTGCCATTCTCCTGCAGTGAGCAGATCGACCATACCATCACCATTGATATCAGTCCAGATGGCATCTCTAAGTATACCATCAGGATCATTTAACTCCGGAACAATTTCTGATGTTACATCCACATATTTGTTGTTCTGGTAATCTAAAACGAGAGATGTCTCATGCATAGGATACTTACCCGGCTGAGCACCACCGACAATTAATAACTCATTATCTGGATCGTCGTCTATATTAGACACTATAATTTTATTAGATGCCATGTTTATATTAGGTAGCACATTGGCAATACGAAAAAAATTTCCTTTCCCATCATTAGCATAGAATCGATCCAGTAACTTGACTTCTTCGCCAACAAAATCTCCACTTCCGCCACTTAGAATGATGAGGTCCATATGACCATCTTGATTAGCATCAACAAAAACTGCATCAGTATCTTCACTATAAGCCTCTGCTCGCCATGGCTGAGATGCATACTGGCTAAACTGGCCATTAAGTTTTTGCTCATATAAAGTCCCAGGTTGATCCTTAGCGCCGCCGATATAGATATCATCTAAACCGTCACCATTAATATCTCCTGCAGCCAACGCTGGACCAAATGCTGTCTGTCTCTGAGGTAATAAAATCTCCTTATCGAAGTCATCAAATGGATTCTCCTTGTGCACAAAATCAATACCCAATGAGGCCGCTGCTACTTCCTTAAAAAATCCTTCATTCTTACTTGGTATTTTATATTCTGTACCTTTAGCATATTTAATTTTTAGTACCTGATTAGTAGCGACATCCTTTAATACCTGGACGTTATTATCAGGCCAAACAATTTTTATTTCATCTACTTTATCTGCTGCACCTAAACCAAAGTTGAGACTTTCTTCCATCGTAGACTCATATCCTCTCACAAAAAAATACTCTTGCAACTGGCTTACGTTACCAACCTTAATTGTAACCTTAGCACCTAATTTTTTAGCACTATTAATTTCATCTAATCTAATTTTTATATAATTATGAGATGTCTTTTCCACTGTTTCATTTTTGAGCAGTAAGGCTTCTTGATCTATGTTATTGATAATAAGATCTTGGTCTCCATCATTATCAAAGTCAGCGTGTGCAGCTCCGTAAGAGTAGGTTTTTATATCAGGATGAGACATCGCTTTCGATTCATCATTGAAATGAAGGTCACCGTCATGTACATAGAGTTTGTTCTTTAGTTTAATCTGAGGCATAAGCTTGTAGAGTTCAGCTCGTCTATTAAGAGGAACTGTTCCCTGATTAGCATTACGGATTTTCTCCATCTTCTTTCTGAAGTCATTATCTCTTGCATACCTTCTAAATCCATTAGTGACATAAAAATCTTTATGACCATCTAAATTAAAATCAACAAACATCGCAGCCCAACTCCAGTCACTTTTCAGTACCCCTGCCATCGCAGCTATATTAGAAAAAGTATTATTGCCATTATTCAACTGTAAGCTGTTAAACATGTATTGAAGGTGGTACCCTAATTGATTAAAGTAATAATCAAACAATTCTACATTCATACTTGCCATTAGAGTCTTATCTCGAAAATGATCTTCTGCAGCCATATCGACTACACCTATATCTACCAACGCATCGTTATTAATATCTGCAACATCACAGCCCATACCAAAGTAAGATGTCTGTCTTGTGTAATCTGCTACTTGTTCTTTAAAAGTTCCATCCTTCTGATTGATATACATGAAGTCAGGTACGGTGTAATCATTAGCAACATATACATCTGGCCAATTGTCTCCATTAAAGTCAGAGACTGCGAGACCTAAGCCATAACCATATTTAAGCATTCCTGCTTTTTGAGTAACATCTTTAAATATTAAGTTGCCTTTATTCTCATACATTTTGCCACTGGCTTCTTCCATTTTTCCAGGCTTCTTAAGATCTTTAAAGACATCTGCTAATATTATTCCTGCGTACTTAGATTCGTTCATTACGTAACAGTCTAAGTCGCCATCTTTATCATAGTCAAAGAAAGTAGCTTGTGTAGAATAATTAGAGTCATCAAGCCCCATCTCACCAGCTAACTCTGTAAAAGTCAAATCACCGTTATTAATATAGAAACAATTTTTACGTTGGTCTTTTTCATATGGACCTTGTTGACATACATACACGTCAGGATATCCGTCAGAATTAATATCTACAATACTGACTCCAGAACTCCATACTTTATTCTTATTAATTCCAGATGTAGCTGGGAGCTTTTCAAACTTCATGTCACCATTATTGATATATATTTCATTATTGACTTCATTACCTGCAAAGAAAATATCTTGCAGTCCATCTAAATTAAAGTCTGCTACGCCTACACCCGCCCCATTAAAATAATGCTGATAAGACAACACATTTCTATCAGAGAGTGGGTTATCCTCTAAGCTGTTAATAAAGTCTATCCCAGAAATTGAATTATTAATTTTCGTAAATCCTGAAGCCTGAGAGGAAGATGAAGAAGATGTAGAAGTGACTTCTTTTTGGCTATCTTGATTACATGATATTAAAAATGCAAACAATATCAACTGAAACAGTAGCTTTATGGGCATATTGAGATGTAGTTTTATTAATTTTATTTGTAAATATATGCATAATTCTAATTTAGATTATTAGTTCAAAATAGATCTTATCACCAAGCATAATAATGAAGACAATATATAATTTGATTTTTATAATAAATGCGCTCCTAATCTTATCATCTTGTAAAGATCAACCTGGACAAAGTGTTGTAATAGGTGAAGCGGTAGGTCAAACTGAAGGTAATTATACAATTGTCAAAAGTTATAAAATCAGTGATATAAATCCTGTAGGTATATCTGTATTAGATAATAAAATTTTTGTCACTGATACTACCCAAAAAATTGTTATACATTATAATATTGAGCATGACGTGCTTGACACAATAGTCAATGACTTACAGGTGTGCTATATCAATCAGAGAATGTCTAAGGTCATTATGCCAGTATATAACAAAGATTCTGTTTTTGTCTATAGAGGCGATCCAAATTATTATAAATTCCAATTACCTATAAAGCTTAATAATCCCACTTGTTTTGATGGATTAAATGTTAATAACTTTGCACTTGTAGATCAGTCAAATCATCGCCTCATTATTAATAAAGAAGGTGAGTTCTCTATTGTAGGTCAGTATGGCTCAGGAGAAGAACAATTAGATACACCTACAGCCGTATGCCTACATTCTAATAAATACTATGTTGTAGATTCTGGTAATAAAAAAATTAAAATTTTTGATACTACAGGAAAGTACTTAGATAATTTTGGAGAGGAAGATGATCTGATTAGTCCAACTGGAATTAGTTCTGACAGGATCAATTTGTATGTCGCAGATGCAGGCAAAAACCAAGTACTCGTATACAATGGATTAGGCATGCTCCAAGATTCTATCACTCAAATAGTCAGTCAACCAAGCGATGTCTATGCTTTTAATAGCTTAATATATGTATGCAATAAAGAAGGTCAGACTATCTCTATTATAAAGAGAAAAATGTAAAGTTTTATAATACACTCAAAGGTATCTAAAATTAAAAACGCTTAAGCCATACTTTGGAACATAGCTATGTGTATATCCTTAGTCTAATGCTTTTGTTCTTTATAGTAATTATTAGCTGACAACTTTCTTATGACAAGATTCTTATCCGACTGTAGATAGATATAAGTTTATAGGATAGCCAAGTTTCTTGTATCCAAAAGGATATAGGTTTTCTACATCTTAAATCATGGGCATCTTGCAATCTCTTAATCCTGTTCTGCCACTAATTTGTCTTGAACATGATTTTTAAGATTATGGGATAGACAAGATTCTTGTATCCAAAAGGATATGGGATTGCTAAATCTTAAATCTTGGTTATTATGTTATCTCTTAGTCCTGTTCTGCCTCTAAATTGTATATCACAGGATTTTTAAGATTATAGGATAGACAGGATTCTTGTATCTTGGGATAGAGATTTTCTACATCTTAAATTATGGGCATCTTGTAGTCTCTTAATTCTGTACTGCCATTAATTTGTCATGAACACGATCTATTAGATTATAGAATAGACACGATTCTTGTATGCAAAAGGATATAGATTTTCTAATTCTTAAATCTTGGTTATCATGTTATCTCTTAGTCCTGTTCTGCCTCTAATTTGTCTATCACAGGATTTATAAGATTATAGGATAGACAGGATTCTTGTATCTTGGGATAGAGATTTTCTACATCTCAAATCATGGACATCTTGCAATTCTTTAATCCTGTTCTACCACTAATCAATCTTGAACACGATTTATAAGATTATAGGATAGACAAGATTCTTGTATTCATAAAGATATAGGTTTTCTACATCTTAAATCATGGGCATCATCTTGGCCATCTTTCAATCCTTTAATCCTGTTCTGCCTCTAGTTTGTCTATCACAGGATTTTTAAGATTATAGGATAGACACGAATCTTGTATTCAGAAGGATATAGGTTTTCTACACCTCAAATCATGGACATCTTGCAATTCTTTAATCTTGTTCTGCCATTAATTTGTCTTCAACATGATTTATTAGGTTATAAGATGGACAAGATTCTTGTATACAAAGGATGGAAATTTTCTAAATCTAAAATCTTGGTCATCTTGTAATCTCTTAATCTTATTCTGCTAATAATTTAATAATGATAATCTAAAGACAGAATATTGATTTTAATATACGACATAGGCGACACTGCACAAAGCTTAGCTACAGCCTAAGCCGAACGGTAGTAAACCTCAGCGAAATTGACAATCTTTTATTCAAAAGACTAAAAGTATGGAGAGTCAAAGTCGCAAAAGAAAAAACTATCCTGCCTATGTAGTTTTCAAAGACAAGTCCTTAAAGCAAATAGCTACCATGAAACCAAAAGATAAAACCGAACTTATACGTGTAGAAGGTATCGGCAAACAGAAGTTAGAGGATTATGGTAAGAGTATTTTAGATATTGTGAATGAATGAAACTTAACATGTTAAATCTTTACTTCAAACACGGTGAGACCAGCTCAGGAATGTTGTCATAGAAACAATCTTTAGAATCACACCAAATCCCTGTTCGGCGTAGGCTGAAGCATAGCATATGCGCAACGACGCCTAAGTCATTGTTATAGTTGAAAAATCTGTTTTCAACAACTATAATTTAAAGTATAATTAATTCAACTTATCAGCGAATAATGAGAATTATTAATATCCACTCCTATAGCCTCATTCTCAAGACTGAATCTTGTATATGAAAGCGACTTAGGCTCCATACACAAGGCTGAACGTATTCAAAGGATAGATATTTTCCAAAAAATAAATATAACAAGTAAAGTCTGCTATGTTTGCAAGAATAGCTATGGTTTTTGTCAGCATTTTCGGTAACAAAGCATCTAAACATGTCAGCTGACTCATAATCAGCTAAAAGTAGAAAATATAAGCACTTATAGCTGATTTAGGAGATTATTTCAAACCTAAATAAAGCTCTATACGATACCTATCATGTCTCAAATAACCCCTTATTTAAACCAAAACACAACACATATAAGTCCCAAATAATTGTAAATTTTCTATTTTATTGATATATTTAGTTATGATATATCGAAAAATATTTAAGTCTCTACTAACTTGGAAGTCTAAAATTACTAAAAAGCCCATCGTCCTAAGAGGCGCCAGACAAGTCGGAAAATCTACCATAGCCAGAGAGTTGGGAAAACACTATTCTCAATACATAGAGCTCAACTTAGAGAAATACAATGATGCTCAATTGTTTGATGCAAGCGCTTCTGTGCAAACTACCTTTGAAAAAATTCTTCTTGATAAGAATATTGAATTTATCCCTAATGAGACTTTGCTATTTATTGACGAAATACAAGAAGTACCTCATGCGATATCACTACTAAGATACTTCTATGAGGAGATGCCAGAATTGGATGTCATAGCTGCTGGATCACTATTGGATTTTGTAATCAATGATGTCCCTTCATTTCCTGTAGGACGAGTAGAACAAATACCTGTGTACCCATTAGATTTTGAAGAATTCATGGAAGGACTACATGAGACTGTGGCACTCAAATATTACAGGGAGCAGCCTACATCTATGGTAGCTTATGATAAGTTGATGTCACTCTATCATGAATACTTAACCGTAGGAGGAATGCCTGAAGTCGTCAGTAGTTACATTCAAAATGCACGCAAAACATCTTCTCTAAGCGCTGTCTATGGATCTATATGGGACACCTACATAAGAGATATAGAAAAATATGGAAAGAACCAAAGTGAAAAAAAAATCCTCAGACATATTATTGCTAATGTACCATATATCAGAGACAGGATTACTTTAAATGGATTTGGAAATTCATCTTATAAATCAAAAGAAATAAAAGAGGCGTTACGCAAACTTGATTATGCTGGTATTGTAAGAACAATCTACCCTACTAATGATACCTCCCCTCCAGCAAGACCCAACATCAGAAGAAAACCAAAACTACAATTATTAGATACTGGATTACTCAATTATGCAGCAGGGATACAAAGTACCCTTATAGGTATCAAAGACTTCAATAGTCTATACAAAGGCTATATCACCAATCATATGATCATACAAGAGCTTATGGCCTCATCTATAAGAATCGATTATAGACCTATGTTCTGGACTCGTGAGAATGCCAATTCTAATGCAGAAGTAGACTTAATTATAAACTATAAAAACCTGCTCATCCCAATAGAAATAAAATCAGGTGCTAAAGGTAGACTGCGATCTCTGCATGAATACATGGATAGAACTAATCACAGATACGCTGTAAGATTATTAGCCAATACTCATAACATAGAAGAGCTTACAAGCTCTAAGGGTAAAACGTATACGCTTATAAATCTTCCTTACTTCAGCATTGGAAGGTTGGATTATATTCTGGATGCAATAATCAAGGAATGATTTAGTTTTTATGCTTAAATTCGATTGTCTTGCTTGACGATAATCCCAATTAGGGATATAGAGATGATTACGAATTTACTGACTGTCGTACTGTCGGTGTCCCCGCCGACATATCTCATAAATTACCATCTTACTAAAAATCAGATGACGAATTCATTAATGAATAAAGCAAGGCATTTCTTTTCACCTCGACCTTGTGGAGAGGTCTTCAGAACACTATATCTACCCTTTTGTCTTGAATCATAGCATATGAGCAACGACGCCTACGTCATTATTAGAATTGAAAAATCTGTTTTCAATAGCCGCAATTAAAAATACAATTAATTTAACTTATCAGCGAATGATGAAAATCATTATCACACATTCCTAAAGCTTCATTCTCAAGACTGAATCTTGAATGTAGAAGAGACGTAGGCTCTTTACACAAGGCTTAACTTCAGCCTACGCCGAACGGGCAGAAGTGAGTAGCTATCACTCTATAGCTAATGAAGTCGTTCAGGGCACACAGATAGATCTGATCATAGAACGAGTTGATAATTGCCTGCATATAATAGAAGCAAAATTCTCCAACGCTCCATATGTCATCACAAAAAAGTATGCCGAAGAACTACGACTCAAAGAAACAGTATTCAGAAATAACACTGGATACAAACATCAGATATTCTATACTATGATTACGAGTCATGGACTCATAGAAAACATATACAGTAAGGAAATCATTAATCAATCACTCACGATAGATCAACTTATGTAGCATCAGAATCTGAAACATCCATTTCCTCCACCATCTTACGCATATCATAGAAGTCTATAGCTTTTTGCTTAAGTGGATTAGTAGACCATTCTGACCACTCGCCGGTGTATGGATTGTAACCACATTTGAGTGGCTTACTAAGAATATCATCAGGATCTTCTACATAGGCACGGCAATCAGTACAGATATAGCGAAACTCACAATCCTTACAAACATGGATCTTGTCTTTATTTATATTCCAGTATTTTTTGAAGCCTGGTTTTTCTATGGCTTCTGCGAGGGTAGTATTTTTCATATTTCCATAGGACTCTTTCATGGATGGACAGTTTTTTATGTTGCCATTAAAATCAATTGACATTTTTTTATAAAGACAAGAATTATATTTAAGTGACTCTAAAGAATTTTCAAGCGTAGTTGCAAAAAATTGTTCCCCAATTTTTCCACAACATTTATTGTTTAATACTTGGTTTATTACTGCTACTTCACTATTCAATTTAAAAGAATCTTTATCCTTAAAACTAAACAATTCAATGCAATAAACCCTTGGAAATTTATTAGCCAAATTAACTAATTTTTCATAATCATAATTATAATCAGTAATACGAATAAGAATAGATTGAATTGTAGAAAAACGAAATTTAGAAATAAATTTATCTAAAACTTCTATACTAACTTCTCTTGTAATTCTTATCTCAAGAGCAAAGCAAAGAAGATTATCCAATGATAAGATTAGCTTATCATAGTGTGATAAAAGCTTTCTATTAAACACTAAAATAAAATTTGTTACATGTGATGGAAAGTCAAAATTTGTATTTATACTTGGAAATTTATCTGGATAATCAGTGAAAAATATTAATTCATTATCATAAAGATATTGGAAAATACTGATTACAGAATCTCTATCTGCTTCGTTATAATTAGTCAAAATTTGATCAATAATTTGAATATCAGTATTGAATAAGATATTGTATATCTCATTAGGGATAAAATGAATTTCATTTCTTTGGGTATCTACAAGAATTGATCTTGAATAACCTTTGACTAATAAACACGAAGCAAATAGTTTAAATGGTTTACAAAAATTCATTAAATCTATAGTTTGGAGATGGGTTTGTAAAATGGCCTGAATTTATCTGATGTGAATTTCGTCTTTAATATTTCAATTTTACTTTCCTTTAATTTAACTGGCACTTTACTATTTCGCCTATATTTTCTAAACACTATTGGAATATAATCTCTAAATATTATTGGTTTTTTCATTGGCTTGAATTAAGTATTCTGCTATAAATTTTTCAATGTTATAATTACATGGCCGTGAGGTCATATTAATTAAACCTGAAGGGTTTATTTCTAAAAATGAATATTGATCTTTTTCTTCTTCGTAAACAAAATCTAAGGAACCCGTTGTATATTTTAGTTTTTGACAGAAACTTATAATTTTTTGTTCCATTTCCCTTTCAAATTTATATGGAACATATCTATTAGGCCTTTCATTATCGTAATTTCTAAAATCTAATTGAGTCTTGGGGTTCTTTTGGGAAAAAATTGCCATAGGCCAAATTCTTTTATTAAAGTAAAAAGCTCTTATCTCGTAAGATTTATCAATTTTCTTTTGAAATAATGTAGGAAAAAAGTATTCAGGAAGCTCGTCTAAATCTCTCATACTAAACACTTGAGTCCCAGTTGATTGCCAAACAAAATCATCATCGCCATCGTAAAATCCGGTATGATTAGATATAGGTTTCACTATAATCGAACCATAATTTTCTAAGAATGACCTGAGTTTTACTTTTGAAGTAGTAATAATTGTTGGAGGTATACACATATCAACATCCTTTGCTACTTTCAGTTGAATAAGCTTATCACCTCGCCTTTCTTCTATGCTATTGCCATATTTATCTGGAAAATCATTCAAGCAATTTGTTAAGAGATTAGAAATTAGTTTAGTCTCAGAATCTGCAAATTCAGATATTCTTTCATTTTCATAATTTCTGAATTCATTAATATTTAGAAATTGAAATCTACGTTCAAAAGATGTTTTTATTTCGCATAATGAAAAGGCTGAATTACTTAATGTATTGAAATTAAAAACAAAATCACTTTCATTGTCAATTTGAATAAATAGCTCATTACAAAAATCCTCTGTTCTAAAATATTTTGTTTTAGATTCGTAACCTAGATAAAGAAGATATTGATAAACTAAGGCACTGGAAAGATCTTTGAGATTAGAGAAATGAGCTATCAAAATTTATTTTATATCTATAGGTAGTAAGTGATAGGATTCTCGCCGACTATTTAGATTTTCTATATCTATTACCTTGTAAAGTTTACTTACATTATTTTCATCAATTATTCTCTGAGTACCAAATACTTGACATTCTCCTTTAAGCATATTAATCCTATCAATAAGATATGCAAGATGACCTTTACGTAGGTTATTTTTTTCAACACTTAATTTTATTATTGGAAAATACTCTTCCATCATTTGCAAGTTAGAATGAAGCAAAATGTACACAAAATATTCTTCATATTTTGTTCCTACAACTTCCCTATCTGGATATCCATAATCCTCAATTATTTTCCTAAACTTTACTTGATTAATAGAGTCAAAGTGAGATTGTTTTTTTGAATCAAAATATTCTTCTGTTCTATACTTCTGATCATCGGCTCGCATTGACTTTAATTTAGATATAAGTGTTCTGTTATACGAATTAAATACGCAAGCACAAACCTTATCCATGTAGGGTTTTTCTTGTATGTAGTAATCTTCCGCCCATGAATTAATTCTTTTTGCTCTTATTACATCATTGTAACTCGAGCAAAAAGAATCTTTATCATAATGAAATGCATCAAAAAAGATATACAAAATATCAGAAGGATTGTCTGGCATCATCTTATAATAATTATTAAATCTATTATAAAATGAATTACCAACTTCTTCTACTGAAAATGAATCCTGATTAAAAATAATATGATTGTGAGTTCGACTTTTTTTTATCCATTCATTGTAGTACTTCTTATGTTCTTCATATTGATCAGACTTATTGCTTGGCAATGGTATAATAGATTGACAATAAGAAATCTGAATAGATAGAAAGAAAAGATATATAATTTTCACTACAATAATTTATAAAAAAGGAAACCTCTTTAATTCAAAAAAAATTAGAGGTTCCTAAAATACTTTAAAACTTCATTGATTATCTCCAGTTTGGAGGATTTTCACTCATTTGGTCACCGGCCGAACCACCAGTCATATAAGTAGTATTATTAGTAAGTCCATTCGCATCAGTAGCCTCATCCTCTCCACTCGCAAGAACTGCGCCACTTGTGTTTTGAGTTTCATAAGTGGTTTTCCATTCTTGTCCACCTTTAATAGAGAATAATTTCTCATTAGAAATTTTACTTGGCTCGAATAATTTAATTTTCTTCATGTTAATATTTTTTTACTAAATCCTAATTTTAGGCATAGGAAAATCTCCTTAAAATAATAATTGTAAATATGAATCATAGTTGTGCAGAAAATCTGCACTATCAATATTTTCTATTAAAAATTTATTATTTCCGCCTCTGACTTTATTAGAATCTACAAAGCCTATCATCAGATTGCATTCATGAGAGTAATAATAAGATTTGCGAGATGCATTATATAAGATAGGTGCATCCATTCTTTTCATAACGTTTATAATATCGTATACACATCTTCTTGAGACATTTAATTTTTCTGCTAAAGCTTCAGGAGATCCTGTCGCTTTCCTACGTATTAACTGGTCTACCCTTTCTATCACTTGGAGTTTTTCTATAAATTTCATGATTGACTAATTTTGATTTAAGAAGTTATATTTATAAAATAATTTCATAAGACTATTTATGCTAAGCGATATATAACTGTTGGCATATAGTCCATAAAACAACAACTAAACTTATTTTATCAGATTCCCGTACGTTCAACGAGCTCAGTACAAGCCTTTGCGAGAATGAAAATTTAAGTCGTTGCTGATGAACGCATCATCATGCCTGTTGAATTAAACTTAAAAACTGATCAAATATTCTTTGGAGTATTGATCTGTCTTCAGTTATTATTTCTATAGTGGCGGTCATCTTTGGTTTGATATCTATTTGTTTATTATAGTCTGTTATTATTGTGTCTGATAATGGAATAACTATCTCATAATTACTCATTCCATCTTCGTCTATTTCAGGGAGCAGTGATATTGATGTCACTTCAGAAATGACCATCCCAAATTCTTTGTATGGAAAAGCATCAAATTTTATTATAGCTTTCTGGCCTTTACTTAACTTTCCTATGTTAAGAGATGGATATATCGCTGATATATAATTCTCGGAGCTGCCACTGGGCGATATGTACAATAGAGGCTGTCCATTTTGTACAGATTTCTTTAGTTTAGCATTGATCATATAGGCGACTGTCCCAGATAGAGGCGACTGCACCGAGTATGTATCCGTCCAGTTTTGTATACCTGATCTCACATTAGCCAATGTACCTGCTATCGAAAATTGATAGTTCTTGATTAGATTGGCTCTTTCTTCTTTGAGTTTTAGTTTTTCAAATTCGAGTTGCTCCATTCTGATGTTGTTTTGGATAATGCCATTTTCCATGCTTTCATATTGTCTTTCCATCTGGAGTAATGCTGTATGAGATTTTTCTAAGTCCATCTCGCTGATGATCCCATCTCCGAGCAATGTTTTTTGTCTATTGTTATCTTTTTTATTGAGTGCCAGTTCTTCCTTGTATATACCCTTTACATCTCGCTCAGAATTATTGAGTAATATTATCTTAGAGATTTCTCTGTCTATGTTTTTCATTCTTTCGAAAACAACGCCATCTTTTAGAGTTCTTATGAGTTCATTGTATTGCAGTTGGAGATTGGAATATTCGCCTTGTATTGAGCCTAATTGTAATTGTTTTGGGAATGATAGATGCAAGTATTTTCTTGGATCAGTTATTTTTTCATATCTCACGACCCATTGTTGTAATTGGTCGAGTTCTTCTTTATTGGTTGTGTTATGTATGTACAATAGCGTTTCTCCTTCTTCTACATAGGTTCCGTTTTTTACTGCGATCTCTTCTATAAATCCATTGGTTCTACTGACTACTTCTAACTGCTTCATACTTGTGA
>Ga0209831_1003097_pt1 | contig 13981 bp, 18 predicted proteins | sample Maine_Asex4_meta_FD_187451 | JGI IMG/M metagenome (GOLD analysis project Ga0209831, IMG submission 187451) | Marine algal microbial communities from Maine, USA - Maine_Asex4_metaG (SPAdes) (version 2) | ecosystem: Host-associated > Algae > Red algae > Unclassified | place: Maine, USA | collected...
CCAACGGCGCGCCGCCCGCCGACCGCGCGCCGCCCGCCGACGGCGCCCCTGCACCACCCCTACACCGCCCCTACACCGCCCCATCGTTCCAGGTCGCCTCGTGCCCCTGCCACACAACTGGCCCCTCTTCTTCAATCTCACTGCCAGGGTTGAGCACGCGCGAGGTAAAGGGATAGAAATGATTCGTAAAGATGCGCTGCGCGTGACGCTCGGCGACGGTGTCCGGCGTGTTTGATGGCACGGCACGCAAGCTGCGCCAGTCGCTCAGGTCCTGGAAGTCAGGCACGACATGCTCTACCCGCAACACACTGGTCAGAGGTACGCGACCCAGCGCCGGCCAGATGGCATCGGGACTGTCGAACAGCCATGCCATCCTTCTACAGCCCGTCTCCATGAGGGAGCATCCAGGTGTCGATGGCACCTCCGCTTATTGCCGCACCACCTCAAAGTCGTCCACTGTCTCAGCTAGCTGGCGAACAACAAGCCGCACCCAACCAGGCTTCCGCCAGCCGCTGTCGTCAAGGTACCAGATGTGGTCATAACGCGGCTTCTTCTAGTAAGAGTATGTCGCGCACGCAGTCTGAACAGCTGATGACACCCCCCACTCAAACGTTCAGTTGAACGGAAAAGAAGACGACACGACCACTGAGCACTCCGCATCTTTTTCCAACGACCCACCTCGCCGCGCCATTTCTGGCATTCGCTGCGCGCCAGCGACGCGCATGCCGGTCCCCGATGGGACCTTGACAATGAGGCGCTCGATGTCATTCCGACGTCACCACCATCGTCATTGCCCTCCAAAAGGCGAAGGAGCCCGTCGCCGCCACCTTCGTCATCATTTTCCAGCACTTTCAGCTCACGCAGCACTTCCGCCTGCGTGTCGGACGCCCGCATCGTTTTAAGAACGACAAAGGGCTTGCGATTGTTGGTCCGGACGTCCATCATTTCAGAAGGACCGTGCGGGGCTTCGTTCTCACTAGTGCCACCCTCCCACAGGTTGCCATTCCTGCTCAGTGCTGCCAACAGGTGATTTGCGAGCCGGTGGGCCTTCGTCGTGTGCGCTGGTCCAAAGAGGAGGTCAACGCACTCAACAACAAATTCTTGCGCCTCGTCCGCGAGGGCGTGCATGTGGTGCCCAGAGGACCTCGTCGTATCCGCCATATTTTCCCCCATACGACACCCACCGAAAAGCTCCATACGGCAATGCACACCAAGGACGGCCTTATATAGTGAAAGTGTGCCGTATAGTCGTCGATACATGGCCGAAGAGAAAATATCATGCACCTGGGGCTCCGGTTGGGGCTCGTTTGCGGCCTCTAGCTCCGCACTACCCGAGCCATGGCCGTCATAAAGCTCGTCTGAGTCGCCACCAGAAGACCTTTCGTACGCAGCAGAAGCCGCGGTTGGCGCTGCGTCTGGGTACCGCACTAGTTCAGCGTCGGCGGGCCGCCGACGCCCGCAATAATGTGCGGCGTCATGGTGAGACCATGACGCCACAAGCGCCCAGTTTTCTGCAATTGCTTCCCGCTTGAGGGGACAAAAAACGTACCACCCAGACAGAGACAACCGGATGGATAGCAAAGAGTACGGAGAATAGCGATAGACATTGTGTGAGACTAAATGAGCACCGACGAACAACCAGTACGATGATGATACTCAGAGGTAGCTCGTTGTAACAACTGGACAGCGATCGTGACACGTCAAAAAAAAAGACAGACGTACCCTTGTGGCGTTGGAGATGGTACAAAGAGGTGTCCCTGTTCCCAAGCGCGTAGGTTCAACGCTTTCAAGCTGTCCGCTACCGGCCCGAGGCGAGCGTCCTTGCCCGCGCATGCAACACGCAGGAATGATGGGAAGCGCTGTGCGACCATGCGCACGACGCCGAGCTTCCAGACGTGAAGGACGTCAAAATATATGTTGTCGAGTAGCTGCTTATTGTCGGTCGCCAGACCCCAAACAGCGCCAAGCGCTGGCAGGAACGCAACAGCACTGTGTTCAGCGCCGAGCTGCTTCCGCAGGGACAGTCTTGGATCCCGGTCCCGGATAATTGCAGCCTCCAGCTCCGCGTCAAGAAGAGAACTCACATCTCTCGCGGCAGCACCGACCCCCTCCCGACCACCTGCCACTCCCCTCCGGACCACGCAGTGCGAACAACATAATTCGCAAGAATTGCCCATTAGGCAAACCATTACCCGCTCACCTAGCTGATCGGCGACAAGCCCGACAACGCGAGGCACGGCCGTCAAAGTTTGCTGCCCAGGAAAATCGACCCCGACACCTGTTTGGCTCGCGTCCACAAAATGGCGAAGGATGACCGCGAGGCAGCGCTGCAGCACGGCGTTGCGACTGGTACTCGCCCGTCGTCGGGCGGCCGCCGTTCGGGCGATGGGCTTCCCCACGTGCGGGATGAATCCGACAGTCACCAACTGCACAGTCCGGTCTCGAATGTTGACGATGCGTATCCGAAAAGGATAAATGTAGTGAGCTCCCGACCAGGATACGACGGCCTCGTCGACAAGCAATTGCACGCCCAACGCAAACGAGAGACGCCCATGCCAACGGAAGACGGTGGCCTGCTCCGCGAGGAAGAGGTCGCTATCCATAATCTCGGCGCGCATGCGTGAGCCGTCAGGTTCGACACCACACTCCTCTCCCCAGAACTGGACGTTCCCAGCGTTGTTGAGCAGCTCCAGGACGGTGTGGAGCAGATCCCGAGAGAAGAAAAGGTAGGTGATGCCCTCCACGTCTATCGGCGTCTCTTTCCAGCACAGCTTTGCCAAGACCCTCCGCTTCTCGCCCCGTTCAGCTGCAACAATCGAGGTCTGGATGAGGAAGTCGCGCGAGATCTCCCCACCGTCCTCGTTGGAGGAGCTGCCGTCCAAATCGTCGACGAAAGAGACATGGCGTCGCCCAAGACGCTCAGCGTCTGGCTGTCGGTGCCCATCCCGCGGTCGTCTCGAGCCATGATGACCACCGAGGCGACGCGAACGTCCTCGCCGCTCGGCGAGCAACAACACGGTAACGTACGCCATCTTGTCAGCTTGAGACAATCCCGACACCCCGGCACTCGGTGCGAACTTGAGAGCCTCCCGCAGAAATGGTGTGTCCAACACCGACGGCCGCTGCGCAACTGAGGCGAGGACAAGTCGCCGCGTCTTGCCCGCCTCTGGCATTGAGTTTCAATATGCACGAAATCGAGCAGCAGTGGACGTCTGAAGGACGTTGCGCGGCCGAACGACGTTGAGTGACCGAAGAGAATGAGCATCGCTTGGGAGGCTCACGACGCCGAGCCCGCCTAGCAGCGGTTGCTCTCCATCGAAGGCTTCGTCGCAAAATGATGCGGCTACCGGCGGCGGGAGCTCACCACCGGCTCGGTCAATGGCCGCGGTGTTACTCGTGGACAACTATGCCAAGGCCTCATCGGCCGCCGCTTGGTGGCGCTCGGCACCAGCTGGGCAATGGTCCAGCTCGCCAAAGTCTCCGGGCGGGACGAGCCGGTCTCGTTGTGAATGTCGGACGCTCATATGATGCGTGCACGCCGGCGGCGACAAGAAACTGCATTGGCAGAACCAGCACAACCAAGAGACGTCGTCACCCGGACTGGGCTGCCTGTCACTATCTTGGTCCGTATCTGTGGAGGTGCAGGACAGCGAGAGAATACCGGTGCGACACACATGCAATGGTGATGACATTAGAACAGAGCAAGCGAATGATGGTGGAGTGAGTCAGAGTCTCGTGGCAGAAAGAAGCGCGACTGGAAGGTATCCTGATGTCATGCTCAGAAAAGAAATGAGAGGAAGGCTTGCCACAGGAGATTCGTACGTACCATCCACACTGCTTTCCAGCTGCAGTCGATCCAAGCGTACCCCGTGGCGGTCATGAACCCGACGGGGATCAACCCTATCTCAGACAGCGTGCCTGACCAAGTCTGAGCAACAGATAGACCGCTGCGGCGGTGGAAAATACAGCCCAAGGATGGCAAGGGGACCCACACGCATGCAACGAAACTGGCAGCACAGCTGACAGAGTGTGACAGTCAGCATGTTGCGGGAGCTCGCTGCCTGCAGGAGGCACGATGACGCCCCCAGCCCTCGGCCGATGGGCCCGAAGCCCACTCCGTCAGCCAGAAGCGAACTGAAACATGGCGAAAAAGTAGCAGTCGGCTGGCGGGAAAGTCTATATAGAAAAAGTGGCGGCTTACTCTGGAGAGCGCATAAAGCGTATGCCCATAGTCAGTGCCTGGCACGGGCCGGTGACCCGCTGATTGTCGTGCTTGTCTCAGCTTCTTCGTAAACTTCTGTGCCTGTCCGGCTTGTTCGCGTGCAAGGCATGCAAGTCGATTCGGGTCTCCGCGTGCTACGCATGCAATTCGACCCAGCCACAGTCCACCGACAATGTACGTCTCGAAATCAGTCCCGCAGTAGCTTTCACTGGAAGCCAATGATCGAGCCTTGCGAACATATATGCAGTGTTCGATCCTTCTCTTGACATCATCTCAGTGGTACTCCTGAGCATTGATGGGGGCCTACTTCACTATGTAGCCCATCATAATCACGCAGACTTGCATGCATGAATCCAAGGTCCCGGACAGTGGGTGGGTACAAAAGACCACGCGCCTTTTCGGACGTTACCAATCCCGCCCGGCGCCACCCCGTTCCACTCCGCTCCCGCATCCTGCCAAGAGTCGACCTTGCCCGGTTGAGTGGCCAAGTGGGTCCTGTCGTGGCACTGTAGCCGCGCAAGGCGCGTAATGTGGTCTATCCCGGGGCGTATCCGTAGCTCGTGGCCGGCCCAACCTCTGGGCAAGGACTTATGGTGCCGGGCAGGTGCGTCGGGTGCTCTTGGTAGCGCCGTGGAGAGCGCCCTGGGGGTCCGGGCTGGTGGGTGACGAGTCCGCTCTAAATGTGGCACCGGCGCCAGGGGAGGCCGGTATTTTGAGGCATACTTTTTGGGTTGCACACTCCCCGTTGACACCGTTCTGTGGCTGTGGGCGTCCCTCGCACTTCTGTCAGATTGGGGTGTGCCGCTAACTCTGGTACTCACAGCTGCATCGTTGGCTGGCATTGTGCTTCGTTCAGGACCTCGCTAATCGCATGTTCTGGCTTGTTGCGCTCCTGCCCGACCCCGTTTTGGTGATGCGCACGATGCTCGTCGTTGCTGTCCGCGGTGGGTGCCAACGACTGGTGCCCCCGAGCCCTCGGGGCGTCGGAGCCGCCGCTGAGGCAGGCGGCACCCCTTGCGTCATAACACGCCGCACATGGCAACGGGTTGACTTGAAAAGGGCGTAGCGTGCCCGCCTCGGGTCGCCGTCTACCGTCCTCTTCTCACCTCCCCCCCCCCCCCTTGGCACCGCGTACCGAACCTCCTATGCGCCTCGCCGCCTGTTGGACCACCCCCGTGCACGTTCGCCCCTGGCCCAGTGCTACCTTGCTGGTCCTCTTCGCCGTTTGTCGTCATGACTTCGCCGAGGCCTGTGGGGTCAAAGACGTCAACCGAGGCGGTGAGAGTCATCGACGTCGATTCCATCTCGCCGGTCCCGCCGTCCCTTCCCTCCCCTGCTCAGGTGGCGGCTCAGGCCATGCCCGCTGACGACGTTATCGACGTGGACAAACCGGCCACTTGGGCTTGACCTTCGTCCTCGGCGGTCGCAGTCCCGGAGACGCCTCGCACGGACCCGCTGCTGAATCTTGACAGCGTACTGGGAGCAGTGTTGTAAGAACAGAAGATGAAGGTCTTGCCGGAGAACGCTGCAGCGGCGACCACCTCGGCGACTACAGCTGCAGCTTGTGCGGCCGGGGTGCTTTGCATGGCAACTCCGGGTGCTTCATCGGCGGCGGCGTCCGTCCCTGCGGTTGAGGGTTTTCCGTCGGCTGCTGTCGCGACAGCCATGCCTGATCCCCATCCCGCATCACTTGGTGAGGCGCCTGCTGTTTCCGAGCTACTGCTTTCAAGTGCCGAGTCGCCCAGCGTGGGTTTCATCGTGCTGGGGGTGTCTGTGACGCCGCGCACGCCCGCCGTCGACGAGGCGGCCGATCCGCGCACGCGCAAAGTGGCGCGTTTAGCAAAGGCTACGCGCTGTCCTGGTGGGGCGGCCGTGCCTACCGTCCGACGCGGGCGCTCGCGTTCTAAGCGGGACAACTGTGACAACACGCTCAGCGCACCCCACCTAGTTGGGGACAGGGCGAGCCAGACCGTGTCGTCGGGTAGTCCTGTCGGGGAATACCCGCCCCGGAAGAAATTTCCGAAGAGCACGCATGCACGGCGTCGAACGGAGGGAGACGCCTCGAGCGACAAACACGAGTTGTGGGACCGGAATTTTATTTTCCTGCCTCAAAGGCCTCGGGGCACCACTCACGCCTCGCCCTCTTATCCCGTCCGTTCCCCTCAGACCCTCCGAAAACCCTCCTCAGACCCCCTCAAAAGACCCTCAGAAAACCCTCCTCAGAGACCCTCAAAGGACCCTCGGAAAACCCTACTCAGAAACCCTCAAAGGACCCTCGGAGAACAGTCCCCTCAGGGCCCATGGGGCCAGTCCCCACGGAGGACTGCCAAAGCTTCGAATACTGCGTTGAGTACAGGCGGGGGAAGGGTGCTGAGTGACACCCTCGCGGCGCCCCGGGGTCAGGGGCGCGGTGTATTGCTGGTCAATAGTCCAAGTCGGGCTCACATTAAATTAGGCCCTTAACTCGGGGCCCGCCCGGGGAGTTACTAGTCCCAGGGAAGTCTCGAGATCGCGGACATCGTTGGTGAGCCACGGGGTGATCAAAAGTGGATCGCCACCGGAACGACTCGAAATATGCGGAACTTAGGCACACTTGCCCTGAACGGGTTTGACGGTGGTCCGGATTTGTAGTGCATCCTAACCTACCGGTTTCCCGGATCGGCTGACCCCCTCGTGACTGAAAGAGGGCCCCGTTCCGAGGCCTGACAAGCAGAAATGCTGTCACGACAAGAAGCGGCGCCATCCCCGCAAGGCGTTCGTGCGCCGGGCGGCCGTGATGTCGGTCGTGCCCCGAATGATCGCGGGTCCACTGACCCCGCTGCCGTCAGGGTCGGAGTCGGAGTCGGGTAAAAGCGCGACTGGGTCCTGCGCCGGCGCCTGTCATGACGCCTGCGATGCGGATGCCGGCGATAACGACGCCGAAAAGATTGCCGGCGACAGCGATGGCAGCCGTCGCGCGTCGCGTGGGGACGACGACGCTGGTGGCAACTTCAGCGCTACCGCTGCAGATACCCTGGGGCGGCAGCTTGCGGCCCGCAGTCGCAACCAAACCCTTTTTCTGGTGGGTTGCTGTATTCCGGGAGCCCACGTTGTGTTGGCTGCCTCGGAGGCGGCTTTTGATGGGCTACCGCCCGTTGCTGTCGTCGTCACCCGCGAGAGCATGCCGGCTCAGGGAAACCAAAGCGCCTCGACTGGGCGGGCGGCCACTTCGCCGCCGCCTTTTGCTTTTCCGTCGCTGCCGGCGGGCTCCGCTGTGCTCGATGGTGAGCGCAGTGCTCAGATGAACGACAATGAGCTCGTGATGGCGTACGTGACGCCACCCGCGTCGCCGGTGCCGCCCTCGTCGCTGGCGCCGATGGGCACGCCTACGTCGTCGCCTTTCTCACTTCGCCCGTTTTCTGGTAGGCGCCGCCGTGCAAACGACCCGCGTGGGGCTCGCGCGGTGGCTTCAGCCGCGCGAGATATCGACAATGTTGACGCCCGCGCGCAGCAGTCGAACGTCACTCCGCGTAATGTGTACGTTGCTATGCGTAATCATGAATCCTCGGTTCGCCGAGAGATCACGCGCGTTCGCGCTGAGGTGGTCATCGTCAAGTCGCAAGCCGCTTCCACCCTTCGGCGCATGCATGGGCTCTCTGCGGTGGCGGACGGCCGCCACTCCCGGACTGGAGTTAATCTCGGGCGCTTGAGGGACCTCGACCGATCTCTGCGCGAGTTGGGCTCGCGCGTGCCGAGCACCGTTGGCGCTGACGCGGCTCGTCAAGACGAGGCGGAGAAGTCCCTTGCCCCGGCGAAAAATATTAAGGTACGTCCGTTCAATCGTGGTCTGCTCGCTTTAAGTGAGTTGCCCACAAGTCGATGCCATCAGAGGGGCCGTGCGCTGTGACCGTGCGACTGTCTTGCGTCACGTTTTTCTTTCTGGCACTCAATGTCGTTTTTATCGCCTACCTCTGATGGCTCTTTCCGTGCAACAGGAGCAGTTTCTGGAGGTGCTCATGTTGGAGGTCCGAACCGCGACCACCTCGGCGGCGGTGTTCCTCTGCTGCCGCGTAGAAGCTGCAGGAAACGCTGATGCTCCCTGTCCGCAAGACGGGGAAAGAAATGGTCTTCTTGGGCGCCTACCAGTACATGACGCGCGGCGTGTGGCATCTAAAGAGCTCTCTTTTGTCCACCTCCGTGTCGATGTTTGTCAAGCGCATGCACTCAGTGCGGGACATTGGGTCTTGGAGCGCGCCCTCACCGTCTTGCTCTTGTCACCTGGTACGACAGTCGCCTGAAGAGTGTATGGACCTGCTTCGCTCCGACGCCCTCACAAAGGACACTTCTGGCCGCCTCGCCATGCCTGACGCGCTCGCCAACGTTATCGACGAGCTGGACGGCACGGCTCAGATGGTGAGCTGGACGGAACCGAACAACACGACTCGTGTCATCCGCTGTCTCTTTGGCCATTTTTCCAACGTGTCCTTTCGCGTACGTTAATTGCTTTGTGTCCGTGTGCTTTTTGTCATGTTCATCCTTTTGTTTCCGTGTTCTTGGCGGTCCCGTATCGCACCCCCTGCACATTACATTCTAACATGGAAGGTATGATGAGGTCTGCTGCACAAGCTGACATTCTGCTCGCTTGGGTGCACTCCCTCTTCATTATTCTGATCGATGCACCCATGGGCTCACACCGTGCGAAATCATCCCCTGGCCCGAATCCCTTCTACTGCCAGGTGCGTGCTTACCTGCATCAGCGTGCGGGGCTCCCACCCATTCCGATAGGTGCCGGGGCCCTGAGCCTGGGGCACATGTCGCTCTTCGAGCGACAGCTTCTCTATCTCAATGACGTCCTACCCAATAACTCCGACCTTCATGATGGGCTGCAGCTTTTGGACGGGGGCAACCCCGATCGGCACTGTGTGGCTACTGCTGCTGCTCCCAAGGCGGGTTCTACTGCTCCTGCTGCCCCCGCCTCCACGCCGGCCGCTCCCGCAGCTGTTGCTGCTGCCGTGACCGTGGTCGTGGGAGGCGCGCCCGCCGGTGTCCTCCTCCCGGTCCCGTTGCAGCCCATGCGGCTGGAGCAGCTGCCGGGGCATGTGGCCGGTTGCGATGCGCATCGCGGCCCTGATGGCACCTTTGGGCTGCTGCCGCGCGCTCTGGCGATGGCGTAGACGACTTCGACGAGGAGGAAAATGATGAGATCCGTCCCGTTCGTGATGCTCGTGCGGCTCAGTGGCGGGCGTACCGTGCGGCCGGATTCTAAGGAGAGTCCCTTCTGCTCCTGTCTGTCCCTGCCGCTCAGGCGTCTTGACGGCTCCCGGGACTCCGTCGCCTCGCACTGGCCAGGGCTTTGATTATGTGTGACTGCTTCTCTGTTGCTTAGCTTTTGCATGTGCCGTTCTGGCTTTTCAGTGTGGTCCCTACCCGCATCTCGCTCAGGCCACAGGCCCTGTTGCTTTTCTGTTTTCCCTTCGTTTGCTTGTCTGCTTGTCATTTGTGCGTACTGTTCGGCACTGTGTTTTCCTTCAGTTGCGTGGGTTGGATGTGTCCTGTTCGAAGTGCAATGATTTCGTTCGTCGGGTGAGGTACCTGTAGCTGCTGGTCGGGTGAGGTGCCGGTTGTTACTGGTATCGGCAGTGTCGGCCCGAAAAGAAAGAACAGTACATTTTTGTTTCCCCATATGATGGACAGCTGATCACCTGCCGCAGTGGTCAGTACGATGCACATTTGACTGTCCCGAGGTCGTCGAAATGTACTTGCAAACGACTCTGATATCGTTCACGATACGGACTGCATGGGTCGCTATTAAGCCACCCTCAGCTCCTGCCCTCATGTGGAGCGCCGACACGGGTTCTGGGTCCCACGTGCTCCAAGGTCCTGAAAAAACCACGAGATCCAGAGCTCAGCACCGAACAGTACAGTCATTATTGAGTTTTATCTGTCCCAGTTATATCCACAGTGGACATATCCGGGACCACGGGGGCACCACAGAGCCCGAAAGATCGAGGAACGTGAAATTAAAATGCACTTGCCACCCGGTTTTTGTACTTGATTTAACATAAAACGATTTACTTGAACTCCACGGATCAGTATCAAACCCCTTCTGTTTGCGATCGGAGCTCCGCTGACGGCCGAGCCGATCGAGCCGACTTTGGCGTGATTCGTCTGCACCGACCACACCTATGCTCCTCTCCCTACCCACGGTACCGCACCACTCGTACCCACGGCGATGCTCATACCACCATGACACTCTCCAGTGCTATTGATGTCGCCGCTGCCGCAGCTTGGGCGGTCTTGGCGGACCTTTGCCAGGCATTGGCTGCGGAGCACGCCGAGAGCGCGAGGGCGGCCGCGCGGGCCGCGGACGTGACGGCCAATGCTGACTTGGCATCCCTGTCTGCGGCGCGCGCTCCTGCCCGGCGCATCGGAGGCGCTCGTCGGCGCCGCACGCCGATGACGTTGACCACTAAGCTGCTTGTTATTGGCTGGCATGCGGCGGGCCGGGCCATAGAATACATCAGCCGGCAGCTGGATAACCAGTACGACCGCAGCAGGCTCTACAAGATCATTAAGCAAACGTACACCCTCCTTTCTCGGGCCGCGCAGGGTGCGGCTGGCGGCCGAGTGTCTTCGCGAGCGGGGCAGTATCCCCAGGATGACAAGGCTCTTTTGGTGTGGTTCCTGGCTGTGCATGCGAGGGTCCGAAAGCGTGTGCCTTTGTCTCTTGCCATTCTTCGACAGAAAGCTTCGCAGGTTGCGGAGCACCTTGGCATCACTGACTTTGCGGCATCCAACGGCTTCATTCAACGGTGGGCGTCCCTTCATGGCCTTTTGAGCGTTGCTCTGCATCGCAGCGGTGCTTCGGCCAACGTGGATGAGGCGGTTAAGCGCATGGCAGCCATCCGTCAGCAGCTCGAGGGTGTTGATGTCGACCTGATCTACAACGTCGACGAGACCGGTTTGCTCTACCTGGGGCTACCGTCTCGTTCATACGTGCCCTCCGATGACCGCCGCACTGCCCGTGGCTCGACGGCGATGAAGAGCAAGGACCGTGTCACCTTGACTCTCTCCTTAAACGCGACGGGTACCCACAAGGTGCCGGTCACGATGATTGGCAAGGCAGCGCAGCCGATGTGCTTCCAAGGCGAGGGCAATGCGAGCCCGCTGCCGTACATTTCGCTGAGTCGGCTTGGAATGACGCTTCTGTCTTCAAGCGCTGGTTCAAAGAGGTGTTCGTGCCGGCGGTTCAAGCGCGCACCGCGCATCATGTCAACTTGATTATGGACAACCTTGGCTGCCATAGCTCCATCTCGCACCCGCAGGTCACTATCATCGAGCTGCCCCCGAACGCGACCGCTGTGTACCAGCCTCTGGATGCCGGCATCATCGTGCTCCTGAAGAACCGGTACAGGAAGCGGCTTGTTTACCGCGTGTTCTGCAACTTGGAATCCCTTTTGTACAATGTAGCCGTCGACCATGGAGTTGCCCGCGGAGGGGGCCTCGACGAGGGGGGCCAAGCTCACCTGCGAGATGCAGCCAAGTTTATTGTCGAGGAATGGGATGAGATTCTTCGGGACCAGATCGTGCGCTGCTGGTTGAAGGCGGATTGCCTGCCCACTGAAGCAGTTGCTCGTCTGAGGCTCCAGCTGGGCGTCATCCAAGTTGTGGCCGAGCCGGCCCACATGGATGTGTCCCACTTGGTAGCCATGATTGCCAATACGTCCCTGGAGCATGAGTTTGACGGCCTCAGAGGCCAGGAACAGGTTCTGGCTGTGCGGCGCTGGCTAACGGCGGAGACTGATGTTGAGGCCATTGACCAGACGGTTCTTATGGTCTTGACTGGGGGGGATGATGAGGAGTCAAAGCGTAGAGGCGGAGTGGGAGGCATGTGAGTGTGATCACGTTTAGTGCCAAGTCAATAAAATGTTGGATTTTATTCTCGCCGAGATCCTTGTAAATCCTGCCAGTCGTACTCCTTTCTCCATGTTGGGGTACTGGATTCGTACGATTGCTGCGGATCCGCAGGTCGGCAGACGCTCGCAGAAGTCGCTCCTGACAGTGTTAACAAATGGCAGTGGATATAACTGAATAATGCCTGTATTGGAATAGAATGGCGTCTGTTGGGCGTCTTTTGGGCAACAGACGCCCGAAGAGAATGGCGTTCTGTTCGGGCTGTCCCTTGCACCGACGATGCGGGGCTTTCCTCTGGCGCAAACGACGTGGGAGCGCATGAGAATAAGGTGGGGGGGGGTTTAAAGCCCCGCACCGTCGTCCCGCTGGTCCGCCGTCCACTCGCGTGGTCTGCGTGGCGGAATCTGCGCAAGGGCGATTGTACGGGGCTCCCGTTGTGGCCGCCCTGTGGTGTGGGTGAGAAAGGGGTGGGAAAGAGACAAAGAAGCTGTTTTTGTGTGGCGATACAGTGGCGCAGGTGTAGGTGGCATTGCGTCTGAGAGCATCTCCAGCAATAGAGACCTTCGGCAACTGCGACGTGGGTATCTGATGTGGATAATTTGTGGGTCGCCCAACTGGGTTTTTATGGAAGCCACATCCACACTTCGGAGTTTCGGCATGTATCAAATTTGGGTCGGCAGTCTGCCACACTCCTTGCGGATCCGCTGACAGTGTGACGTGGACTGCTACGTGGCTGCGGTCACCTCGGTCGGTACCGGTTTTTGACGTGAGTCGAAGGTCCTGCTTAGCGATATATGGGATGGAAATGTGAGACCAAGGCTTACCGTTGCGTGAAACGTGTCCCCGACCCACGCCGTCGACCCACAGTTGACGTGCCAAAGGTCTCTAAGAGCAAGCCCAGCGGTGCCCGCCAATGCCATAGTATAGCGTTTCCGACTCGATTCGTGGCGCATTGTGAGTGGCCCCTACAAATTATGGAGCGGCCGATGGTCGATGTCTTCCAGCGGTTCGGGCGCCAGAGTATAGCGGGAAATCCGAATTCTTCGGGACCGCGCCAGGAAGTGGAGGAGGAGCCCCGCCTGCACCATCCCAGCTGCAAACCATGCCTTTTCTGCTGACAGAGCGCCCGCTGCGGAAGTGTAAAGATATGTACTCCCTCCCCTCTCTATTTGCATATTGCCCCCCCGCCCTGCACCCCCCCCACATGAGTTGAAGGGCGTATTTTGGGGGACTCGGCCATCAGGGCAATCCCAACAACGTCGGACCAATCTCATATTCGTTACACGTTGCGCCACGAAGCAGAAACGTGTCTCTTTATCAAGGAAATGGGGCCACTGGGCTTTTCTGTCAACGTGATCGACCCCATTCTGGCCTTCAATGGTCATGATAGAATCCTGGAAGTACGAGACAACTCCGAAGCGCAAAAATGAGGCGGGCGTTGGACCTGCCCCATTCGTGAAGCGAAATGGGGCAGGTCCGGCGTCGGCCCCAATGCTTTCTGTGCCCTCATTGGTAGAGTGTAACCAACCATGTATTACTATATATTGGTAGAGCGCGCAACGTGTGTTGGGATGATCTCGATCAGTTTTGAAAGATAATGGCGCGGACCTGCACTCTTTGGCGATGAGGCCCGACCTCAGCATTCGAGAGCGGTCCAAAAGCTTTCGTCCATTGAACCAGGCTGAGGGCGCAGGTGGTTGGCGTCTCGTGATTCGATTCCGACGCAGGCCGTCATTGTGGGCCGCGTGGGACGGGATCGGACATGTGGCTCAGGCAGGCATGCAGTGGGACTCTCTCTCGCCTCTTGACCCCCGATCTGCTCTCTTGAGGGCCTGTTGGCGTGGGGACGATGGATGGTTCGCGTGG
>Ga0209831_1003098_pt1 | contig 13981 bp, 16 predicted proteins | sample Maine_Asex4_meta_FD_187451 | JGI IMG/M metagenome (GOLD analysis project Ga0209831, IMG submission 187451) | Marine algal microbial communities from Maine, USA - Maine_Asex4_metaG (SPAdes) (version 2) | ecosystem: Host-associated > Algae > Red algae > Unclassified | place: Maine, USA | collected...
AACGCCACGGCGGAAGCGTGTTCGATGCTCGCCCCAATCAAAGCCCAATTGCCGCGCCACATCGTGCAGCGCACCGCAGACCGTGCCCAAATTACGCCGTGTCTCAATCTCTTTTGCCAAGAACGAAATCATCGGCTGGTTGAGCGCCGCACTCTGCGTCATTAGGTCGAAAAAGCCGGGCAGCAGCGCCACCTGTTCGAGATGCCGTTTGAGCGCTTCGAGCAAAATTTTCTGGTCGGTTGGGCTATAACAATAGAGGTGAAGAACGGCCTCGTCACTGGCTCCGTCGTTATCCGCAACCGTCCCGACAGCGTGCAACACGCCCCCAATCCAGTTGATAAGCAGGTCACGCTCCATGGCGTCGGTTGGCGGCGCATCGGCCATAGCTACCACCGTTTTCTCCCCGTTCGGTCCCACAACGAGCGCCGAGATCAGGTACAGCCGGTCGCGCAAGTAGTCGTGCTGCGCGTCAAAAAAGACGCGAATCAAGTTGGGGTGTTCGGCCGGATCGGGCAACGTGCCGTAGCCGCCGCTGAGCATGTAGGTGAGCGCGGGCGTCTCGCGGTCGAAGCGTTTGGCCGCTCGCTTGGCGCGCTGGATCAACACCGATAAATTTGCGCCAACGGGCCATATATTCGACAGCTCTTGCACCTTCTCCGCACCCGTTGGCGAGGGTGCCAATTTGGTGCGCGTGCCAGCCTCTTTGTCGCCAAATTCTAGATCCATCAGCCCGGCAAGCTGCGGCAAATCTGTCACACCATGTTCGATCAGCGTGCGCTTTTCGGTGGCCGAAATGTAGGGCACTAGCGACAGATCCATGCGCTCGGCAGAGTCATGCATGCAGAGACCGTTGTACATGCAGCCATCGCAATGTCGCCCCAAATGGTAGTCGATCTCATCGAACTTTTTGGCCGCAACTTGGTTCACCACACAGTCGTCGTCGATGGCCACGTGGTGCAAAATGGTGATGTACGTATCCAAGTCAAAATAATTGTCGGGATCCAGCTCGGGGATCGAGCCATCGTCTTGCAGCGTCAGCACCCCGCCCCGCATGGATTCGATTTTGATGCCCGCGGCGTCGGCCATGCCCCGCAGCAGATAAGCGTACGCGGCCACCTGCAAACGGTGCTCGGTCCGCTCGACGCGGCTGGCTTTGATGTCGCCAATATAAACGTGCAGCCGCTTCTTCTTATCACGATGCAGCCGCACCACATCGGCCACACCCGTATACGAATAGCGCCCCATCTGCCCACCAATCGCCGGCTGCAACAGGATCACTGGCTTGCTGGCTTTACGCAACCAATCCAGCGTCATGTCATTTTGAGATATATCGTTCTCGCTATTTTCGCCGAGGTTGATCACCTGCTCGCCCGCTTGCGCAAGCTGCGCCTCGACCGCCTCTTCGAAGATCTGCCCCGACTCACGCAGCAACGGCGTCAACGGCTGGATCTCCACGCTCCACTTGGCACGCAACGCCCGATCCTCGTGCGCGGCCAATCGAAAGCGCAGAAAACGATCACAATTCTGCATCTTCACAAACTGGCTCAGGCTGGTCACACCGAGGGATTCAAGTTCGGTGGATTCAGCAGATTCGATTAGTTTTGCCGCAGGTTTGGTCGGCTCAAGAATTAATGTGCTCATTTCATGTTAATGGTATCACAAGAACATGCGTTCGAGCCAGTTTGGGCGGTGTATGTTGTGGTTTTGGTGGGTGGGGGTGCGAGATGTAGGGGTGGAGACATGGGAACTGTTTGATACGAAAATCGTAGGGACATGAGGTCGGGCGGGAGAGATTGTGGCTGAGAAGAGTATGCGGGCGTCGCCCGTTCTCGTGTCCGCTTTACCCCGTGGCGGTGTTATCTCGTTTGTTATGCAACAGCATAACCCGTAAAAGGTCGTACATCAGGTGTCTGAAATCCTAGCACGATCTGCTTCTTTGGAATTCCAGCCTCTTCCAATTGAAGCGCAATTTCATAATCTGTATCGTCGCGTTGAAGCCACACCTCGTCGTTCACAATATCAATATGCACAATGCAGCCGTGAACGCGGCGCCCGCTATTCCAGCCAATGGTAATGAGCATGTAACGGTCGGCATTATGATCAAATATGGTCTGTGATTCCATATCACCATATGCGTATGGAATCTGTGTGTATTTGGTCAGAATCTTTTGAATGATTTGTCGATATTCAGCTACTCTATCCATTCTGTAACCACCTTTTTTCTGGGTCAAAAACGATGAGATGCACATTCTCTTTTTCGATCTAAGAGTTTGCGGTTCTCCACTCAAGTAGGTATTTATCTTTGAACCGTTTTATAAGGTTGTTATACACGCCCTGTTCCCTTACACTTAGGACATTGAGAGCCTGATGCGGATGGTATGTAACGTTCCATCATCTGTCTAAATTGTTGCACAAGGGGTGTTTTAATCTTTCTTGCTGTTATAACAATTGTTTCTGAAGTTGCATTTCCGTCCTTGTCTGTAATTTCAAAATCCGTTTGAAAAAATTCTTGGCCCGAGTCGAGTAACATCTTTGCAAGTTCGTGTGCTTTCTGCTCCATCTCGTAGTTCCCTTGTATTTTTATAGTGGTGTAAGTTTATTATGATTGATATGTTCAGTCACTAGCTGCTGATAGAGTTTTGTGGTTGATGGACTATTACGAAGCATTTCAGGCCCATCCATTGGGAAATTAATGGGTGCATTTGTGCATTGCTTTATCTTGTCATACGTCTTAACAAAGGTCATACTAAAAATTCGTCTAATGATATCCTCATCAATCAGCTGTCCTTCCCAACTGACTGCTACAAGCTCTAGAATATTCGCTGCGTTCCTAACCTCTTCCCATACAGGATCGTCTGAGTTGATATCAGCCAGGCCATCTAGATGATCCCACAAAGGTAGCAAAAGCTGACGTCGAGCAAGTAGTATTTGCTGTTCATGAATTTCTTTAGAAAGCACCTGCTGTTGCCTATGAATGCTTATGCCTTGAAATATAGCGATGATTGCGGCTATTGTTGCAACAGTTGTTGCTCCCGCTATAATTATGTTCCAATCCATTTATTCAATGTCCTATTCGTTTTGTGTTGAGATGTTTTGGTATCATGCTGAATTAATTTTATTCTTCGATTATAATTGATGATAGTTGGAGTGTTTTCATAATTGTTTGAGACAAACCCACGTCCTCATATTTAAAATGGATACATCAAGCTCAAACCCGAATTGGATTGAGTGAGATTGCTCTTTAGACTTGAGCCTACATTTTCAAGTTGCTCTTCAACCATCTTGACTAAAATTTTCGTACCGATTAGCGATTCAGAGTTTGAACGAGAAGTGCGTCCTTCTTTTGCTCGGTAAATTTCAAGGCTTTCTATACCCTTCAATTTTGCTTGTCTACATAACCCCAACATATAAAAACGATTAAACTGACCATCGGCAAGAGTTTGTGCAGCCGTATGTGGAACACGTTTTGCAATAAAGCCGCCAGAACGTTTGCGACTAACTTCAGCGGGTTTGAAAAATTGACCCGATTTCAGTTGCTCTCCAAGCCACTGTTCATTATGTTCTTTTGCAGCCTGCTTTAGTAAAGAAACCCATTGTGTCTTTTTATCTTCAATAAGTCTTGTACCGAAATAAATATTTTCCGAAGCTTCAGCTTCCTTAATAGCATCTAACATCGTAAGCCGTGTATCAGCATCTAAATTCTTGAAATCAAACATTGAACCCTCCCGTATATACGCAGAACAAATGTGCAACCACAATATATAGTCTATCAAACCATGTAAAAATGCTCAAATACAAGCAGCGGTCGATAGAGTTTTAGAAACAAATATTGCATTATGTTTTTCTGGAATAGAATGTTTCATTGAAAACCGAGAAATAAAAATGCCCAGCCAAACTCACTGAGCCTCAAAACTGTATTTTTGTAAACGCACAAGAATATCAACAAACGATCTCCGTGAGTGAGCCGCTGACTGAGCGATTGGGCTTTTTCAATCTGGTCGAAGGCAGCGGCGGTGGTCATTCCGTGTGGTTGGGTATTCCATGTCCGCTTTATCTTCAACCTTTGCACTTCGCTACGCTTCGTACAAGCTCAGCCGCCGCTATTCGCGCAATCCGTGCACAACGGGATTAACCCCGCGTGCGCCGCTCAGGCTTGGCATTGTGTGGGCATTCGCCAGTCAAATGGACCTGTGCGACGCACGCTGTTGACCGTTGTACAGTCGGATCAACGAGCGTCGCACGTGGGTCAACGGTAATGCTCCGATCTACCCAATCTCAAGCTCAGCCTCCGCTGTTGACCAAGCCACCAGCGCTGTCGATTTTGCCGCTGATATTCGATTGTGGGTTTTCGTCTTTGGACATAGTTGTGCCGTCAGATGGGTTCTCGACGATAGTATACTATATTGTTGACGTGTGAGGGAGGGGAGCTCTTTCGGTTGTGACAATCAACCAATTATGATTAATCCGTCGGTGGATGCCAGCCAGCACCGGCCCATAGGAATCGAGATTTGAGAATCTGAATGTTATTCATCCGTAACGCTTCAACCGTTGCTCGACCAGTTGGCGTAAGACCAACAATTCGCACGCCATCATCTGTCCAGTGGAAATGGTCGGCCCAATTTTGTAAGCGAGGATTGAAGAGCGGGGCGATTTCTCCGCTCTGAGGATCAATTGCTGACACTTTGGCCGCTTTATGGCTGTTGCATGTAGAACAAGCCAGCCAAAGATTGTCAGTGTCAGAGGTCCCATCCGCAGCTTCGGGGATAATGTGATCAATTTGCATCGTGAAGCCGCTGGTAAGCGTTTGCGTTAAGCAATACCCGCAGCGATATTTGGCTTCTTCTGCAACCGCTGCTCGCACCGCAGGATCAATTGCCGTCTTGCTCATAAGACTGGATCGGCGGGCAATTCAAGCAAGCTCTCTAAACTATAGCCGCGCCGTCGCAAAATATCCAGACAATAGCTGCGGCGCAAGACTGCATTCTGGTAGTAGTCGAGTAGATAGTGCTGACGCTCTTGTTCCGCTGCCGAGAGTTGGTGCCCCGTCTGAACCTTGTCCGCCAACGTTGCTAGCTCTTTTTGATAGGATATCGACATCGCATTTTGAGCGAGCAGCACTAAAACCTCATTCGGAAATCCGACGAGCATCTGCATTTCCCGATTCACCTCTTCTTCCAGCGACGGCAATGTATCGGCCTGCGTCAAAAGCGTATCCACCGTCTCGGGGATCGACCGTTCTGCCTGATTCGCAATCTGCTGCAAACGGTCATAGAGAGGGCGGGGAAGTTGAATGTTCATTGAGTCAATCATGCGATTATTTTATCGTTTCATGTGATGGATGTCAATAGGATGCTGATTTTTGGGTGATATAAAATTGAATAATTTTATCACTTGTCGGTGTGGATCAATCCTCGTCGCGTAAAGCGGTCATTTGATCCTGAGCCTGACAGAATCAGCAAATCCCCCCTTTACATTGCAACACCATGCGTATATAATGATGGCATATTTGATGACAAAAATGATGGAGTAAAATATGCTAGAACAATTTCAAACAGTTCGCACAACGGTTGCACTACCCGCAGCATTGCTCAACCGATCACAACATTTCATCGATGCGGGGAGCGTTCCAAGCCGCAACGCGCTCATCGTCGCAGCGGTCGAGCACTATCTGCAAGAGTTAGAGCGACAAGAGATCGATCGCCAGTTTGAGGCAATGGCTGATGATTCTGCTTATCAAGCACTAAATGAAGAGTTGGTGGAAGCATTTGCAGATAGCGATTGGGAAGCGCTTGCAGAGGATGAACAAGGATGAAACGAGGCGACGTTTTTGATGCACGTTTAAATCCAACCGAGGGATTAGAACAAGCGGGTGTTCGTCCAGTTGTTATTGTAAGCCGAGACGCGATCAACAAAAACAGCTCTGTTGTTGTGGTTGTCCCGCTGACAAAAGCAGCCAACGTCAAGCGCAGCTATCCGAACGATGTTAAAATTCCACAAGGCGAGGGTGGCTTAACAGTTGATTCAGTTGTGCTGGGCGGTCAAGTGCGCCCCATTTCCAAAACGCGCCTCTTGCGTCAACGCGGCGCGTTGCCAGAGAAAACAATAGCGTTAGTTGATCGGGCACTGCGAATCACGTTAGATTTGTAGAAGCAGTAATAGCCCAGATTGTCGGGCCAGATGCGCTGAGCCGACTATGAGAAATCAGCTCCACGGATAGTCACGGGGTTATACGTGTAAAGTTAAGGGATGAGCGCCAGGAAAATAGTACCAAATCGGCCCGTGCTAGATGTTCGCGCCTAAGCAGCCCCGCCGGGTCACGGACCCGGCTAGAGCACTTTGATGCTTAACTTTACACATATGGTATATGGTCATGGGTAAGTGCCGCCTCTGCCTTCGACCAGAGTAGCTTGCCACTCGCTCAGCCTCCGGTTCACCCGCAGACACACCATCAATCTTCATCTCGTATAGCGCAGCCTGAGCTTGGGCAAGGGGAAATTTAATCTTTCGCGTCATAGCTGTGTAAATGGCGCTGTGCTACATCCAATTCTTATAGTAAAACTCACTATTTTCATCGTTATTCAAACGGGCAATCACCTCGAACATCCACTCATCCAAATGCACGTCGTGATCGTCGGTGCGCGGGAACGGGTTGTCGTAGCCATCGGTCAGCGCCTTGCCCATAAAATCGAGACCCATTAGCGCTAGTTCGGGCACGTCGCGACGCGTAATGCCTTCTAGATCCATCAACCGCTCGTTGACCGCAGCGACCGTCATCCCGCCGGGGATCAATGGAAGCGCGCGGGTGCGCATCATGGGGTAGAAGATGTCGAGCACTTTGCGATCCGTGCCGTACGCGGATCGAGTGGCCTCTTGCAGATATTCCTTGGGCAGATAGAGGCTGCTAGAGTAGGCCCCATGGCGTCCATACTCGCGCAGGTTGGGATCACGCGATGCTTTGTCGAGCGACCCGCGCCAATCGGCAAACGCGCTGATCTCAACGCCGATCCCATTGGCTTCGAGCACGCTGGGGAAGGTCACGGCCATTTCGCCCATCACAAAATTGGTGATGGCGATCTCTTTTTCGCTCAGCGGAAGTAGCTGCCACTGGAAGAGCCCGCTCTCATCCACATCCTTAATATAGATGGGCGGCATACCGGGTAGCAGACCTGAGATAGCGGCGGCAACACCGTTGATGTAAACGACTTTGTCCGCACCCGCTTCTTTCAACGCATCGAGCAGCGTTTCAAGCGGCTTGCCTTCCATGGCCATCCCGTCATTCATCCAGTGGAAGCGCTTGCCCATGCCCAACGAATCGGCCTGAGCCTGCATAAGGTTGCCCGTTTCAAAGTTGATCGAACGCTTAATGTCGCGCCCCAAAATTGTAACGCTTGCCGCTTTGTTTGTGCCCAAAATTGCAGAGGCAAATGCACCCCCCAATCCTGCACCGGTTGCGCCCGCCAACAAAATATGGCGACCTTCGAGCCAGTCCAAATTAAACTGGCCCGCATCGAGCCGTGCCTTTTGGTCGGCCCACGTATTCTCCATTAATTTTTGGGCTTCATCGGGCATGGCCACAACCTCTTCCTTGGTCGGGCGAGTTAATGGCGGCGTGCCTTCACGGATGGGTAGCGAGCTATCTGGGGTGCCAAATGGGCTTATCATATTTGTCAAAGTCTTCTTCTCCTGCTTAGGCTGTTTAATTGAATGCTAGGCTATATACTTACCCAGAAAAGTTCTGTACCACATCTCTAAATGCTAAGACGGCTTCGACTATGCTCAGCCGAGCGGGCAAAATTTTTCTGGAGAACTATACTGCATTCTCCAATTTCTGAAAAAAATTGTGGTAGATCGCGTCTCGATTGATTTCATATGCTTCGCGCATCAGGTGGCGATTGGGGAAATTGCGCCACAGTAGCTGATCATCCAATTGCGGCGATGTTAGCACGTCAGTCGGAACCCAATCGGGGTTGAGCAACCATGCGATGTTGATCATATCCCAAACGATCCACGTGCGCCAACTTATATCGGTTACGCCGCGCTGTTCGTGGATCGGGTTGTTGGTAAAAAGGTGATAGAGGTAGTCGCCGATTGCACCTTTGCCGCGCACAAACGTCTCCATTTCGGGCAGCGAGATGCTAAGCTGAGCGCCAATGTGATAGCCTGGCAAGTAGACGTGCGCCACGCCACATTCAAAAAGCAACTGCGACGCGAGCCGATCCTGCACAAGGTTGAGCGACGGTTCGTTGGATCGATGTGAACGGGAGGGGAAGGCCGATGTCCAGATGACGACCATATTCTTGATGATCTCCGGCTCCATCAGCAGCGCCGATGCCACATTGGTCACGCAGCCGATGGCCGATACGTAAAGCGGCTGCTCCGACGCGGCCAGCGCGCGCTCGATAATATGCTCTGCCGAGGGCGAGCGGATCGGCTCATCCAGCGATGTGAGATAAGTGGGCGAGCCGCGAAAGACTAGGTCGCCCGGATCCATGCCCAGCTTTTCGTAGACGCGTAAAATCTCCTGATAGCTCAGCTCTTCTCCTTTTTCGGGTGTGGTAAAGTTCACCGCTGACGGATCTTTGCCTAAATCCATTAGCCGCTGCGCCCAATCACCATACTTTTTTAATATCTCCCCTTCCGCAGCATTCTGCGGACCGGTTTCGATAAAAGTCTTTGCCAGCGCCAAATCAGATTGATGATGTTGAAACGAAAATGGTTCAGTGGTTATGCCTTCGAGCTTAATTTGATCGGGCGAAAGTAGCGTCCACGCTAGCGCAAACTGGTCGTCGATTTCGTTGGCGGTGTCTGTATCCAGAATCATGCGCACCGGACCAGTTGGCGGTTTGAGCAGGTGGTACATTTGGTCGTTGGTCAACTTGGGGAAGCGGGAAAGAATATGGTCGGGAATCATGTGTATCCTTATGGGTTCTGAAAGGTTGGTTCATTTATAACCATTTATTTCTAGTTTCTTCTATATAGTGCTTCGGCTGCTAATCCATCATTGTCAACCCACCGTTCACGCTAAACACCTGCCCAGTGATAAAGCGAGCGGCATCCGAAGCTAGAAAGATCACAGCGGGCGAGATCTCATCCGGTCGCCCGGCACGCCGCCCCAGTGGAACCGTTTGCGCAATCGCAGTGATGATCTTTTCGCCCGTCTTGTCCGCCTTAAATCCATCCAGAATGTTCGTATCGGTAATGCCCGGCGCGACAACATTGACCCGAATATTGTCGCGGGCATGCTCGCGCGCAATGGTTTTCGAAAAAGCAATGATTGCGGCTTTGCAACCAGCATAAACCGACTCGCCCATGCTGCCACCTCGCGCCGCATCGGACGCAATGCTCACAATTGCGCCGCCATTCTCTTTCATATGCGGAATAAATTCGTGGCACATATGCAGCGCACCTTTATAGTTGATATCAATGATCTGGTCCCAAAATTCGGGCGTGGTCTGCATAAAGAAAGCGAATTTGTCCCACCCTGCATTGTTGACCAGCACGTCGACTCGACCGAAGTGCCCGATTACGGCAGCGGCGCACGCGGCGACACTTTGGGCACTGGTGATGTCGGTCTCGACTGCGATCACGTTGCTGCCGCTAGCCGCTCTGATTTCGCTGGCCGTCTGCTTGGCCGCGTCGAGCGCAATGTCTGCAATGGCAACATGGGCACCAGTTGCGGCGCAGTCGGCCACTATCGCGCGCCCGATCCCGTTCGCGCCGCCAGTCACGACGACGACTTTATTTTCAAGTGAGACAAGGTTCAAAATAGATTCCTTTTAGGGTATCAAGCTATCGCTTACTTTCGTTCGGTCAAATTTATGGTTATGATACTCTTGTAGAGTCAATATTGAGTACCTCATCCTGTCACCTCGTTATGATAATGGATATACCACATGATGGGAAAAGATCTAAGAGAGGCAGTAGATTCAACATTGAATACCCTGTCAGTCGTTATTCAAACGCACTCTCGACTGTAATCTCTCCAGCCAAAATCTGCGCCTCGGCTTCCTCAACCAAATTCTTCACCTCATCAGGCGTATTTTCATCATAGAATTTATTGCGGGCTAAACCAACGCCTCCTTCGGCAATCCCTAACTCTTCAATTTGACCGTATGGTGCAGTGCCGTCGATGTGCAGACTCAATGCACGGAAGAGTGAGTTGTCAACATTCTTCATCATCGACGTTAGAATACGCGCAGCCTTATCGGGATCAGCCTCTTCCACAATCAGCGCCTGATCCGAATCGACACCAAGGGCAAAGTGACCATCCTCGCGTGCGGCCTCAAAGACCCCTTCGCCCGTGCCGCCCGCAATCTGAAAAATGACGTCCGCCCCTTGGCTATATTGTGCCTTAGCTAGCTCCTTCCCTTTTGCTGGATCGAACCAGCCACCAGCAAACTGGCGAATGATTTGGACATCGGGATTTGTGTCTCTTGCACCCTGCTCATAACCAACCATAAAGTCGAGAATAACCGGGATCTCCTGCCCACCAATCGACCCGATTACGGCGTCAGCATTAATGCCATCTATCTCCATGGTTGTGATGCCTGCCGCATACACGCCAGCCAAATACGACCCTTCATTCTGTTTGTAAAGTATAGAATAGACATTGTCGCAGCAGCCGCTGTCGTAATCCACAGTTGAATCGAAAATCACAAAACTTTTGTCTGGATATTGCGGGGCTAACGCTTGCAGATACTCGTTCATTTGCCACGTGCCAACAACAAAGACATCGAACTCTTGGTTCTCTGCGGCATCGATCAGCGCGGCTTCCCACTGCGTTTCGTCCGTACCGGCTTCAATGGTCTTCGATTCGACGCCAAGCTTAGCAACTGCTTGATTCACACCGCGTTGGGCAGAATCGAAGAATGACTTATCGCCTAACGTGCCATTGATAAAGAGCACTACCTTGAGCGCATCATCGTCAGATCCAGCGGTTGTGTCGCCAGTTGATTCAGCAGGCGCAGCAGCTGGACAAGCAGCCAGCGTCATTGCTAGTACCAACAGAAGTCCAAAAAGGGAATAACGTTTGAGTCGCATAAAAATATCTCCTTCGAAGAGTGTTAGGTTAATCCAGAAAAATACTTATACAGATTTCAGCAATTTTTCTGAAGTAGCTTGCGGCCATGCGGTATATTTTATTTTTTTGGAATGGCCTATAATGTTATGTTGAATATATGGTATGGAGTAAGGGGGATGAAGCTAGAGTAATCAGGTATATGTTAACCTAGATGGTCATCTGTTAAAAGTTTACGGTATTATCTATGGTGTAATACCCAATTGAAGATGCCTGAAAATGCCACGGCTGCTGGAGCAAGCTACCAGAGAAATCCAAATTATAGTGTTGAATAATCAGGTACGAGCGGCGATTCATGGGGCGGTTGCGGAGATTGATTGGGAGTAGGTGAAGGTTTCGAAGAAGTTGACGCCTGCGGATCGCGTTTGGCAGGAGTTGTCGATAATAGAAGCAGTGGGGGGATGTGTCGGCTCAAATTGTACGAAGTGGGACTATGATGAAAGATGAAGCCGAGCAACGCGACGAAAGAATTAAGCTGGTTCTTCGGGATCTCATCCGTTTAATAAAAGTGGCTGGCAATCGTAGGTGCGTGCTTGTAACCGCACAAATATTGAACACCCGCCCACATTGCCAATAAAAGCAGGGTAGCCACTGCGACAGAAGCAACATGTCAATGTATGGGTACGAATTGTTCCTAACTTTTTGGCGATATGAGTGCGCCGAGAAACCCTGTGCGGCTAAAAGCACGCACCTACAAGTATCATTCATTTTTGTCAATCACATGAGATCCGGTTGAGCCATGAAGGCTTTAAGCACAATCTACTCAAAGTCGGTAAGCGCCTGTTCAAATTCCTTTGCATCTTCGCTTGACCATGTGCCTGCTAGATGATCTAAATTATGATAAGGTGGTTTCTGACGGTTTGTGGTTTTCAAAGTCTCTATTTCAAACTTAGCAAACCATTGTCGTAGCTCGGCAAGTTCCTGCGGTGTCAATTGGAGGATCTTTTGTTTGATTTTTTCAAGCTGTGTCATATTTTGCCTGTAAATTCTTGGTCCTTGCTATGCTTAAATCAATGTGGATCTATAAATAAAGGAGTTCAATTCAGCTCAACTATTCGTGGATACCATCATCTGCCTCAGCTTCTGAAACTTGCTTTCACTGTTTTGCATAAACGTACCGCAAGCCACACTAATATTTCAATTTGTCTAAACGGCGCGAGATTTCGACTAACCAATCAGACAACTCAAAGGATGTATCAATAAAGCTTTGTATGGTGGCCAAGTCAACGTCTGCCCACTGTTTAGTTCCTGAATTGTCACTATACTGAATAAGCCATACTCTCTGTGGAACGAGAAAACAAAATACGCCATGCGCATATTTATTTCGCTCTTCGATAAACTTAGACATTAACCGTGTATATTTTCTTTTGCGTTCAAGCTTCCTGTCTTTTTTAAGGAAATTACTAAGAAAACCTGGAACGGCGACTAAATAACTCGGACAATTAGGATGTTCTCGGGATAGCAGTATAATTCCAGCGAGGCAGAAAGTCATCAAAGAGAATCGGCATATTATCGATGAAATTTTGTGTAGCTTTACGCTTAGTATGATAAATATGATCTAATAGATGCACAGAGACAGAAAGACCTTGCTTGGTTTTAGTCCGTGAGATGAGCCGTTGGACAAACTCAACACTTTTAAAAAGCACGCCTTGACAAGCCCGCGTAACATGAGGAAAAAGACGATGCTCAACAGGGTTGTATTTAGAACAATAAGGCGGATAATGGGCGATGCGAATCTCGATGCCGATTTCATCGACCAACTCTTGTAAATCTTGTTTAAAGATATGCGATCTAGATGCGTTGCTCCCACCTCCGTCACAGAGGATTAGAATTGAAGTTGCATCAGGATAATCGAATTGTCCTTTTTGACTCCACCAGCTACGAATGCAATCACAGGCAAACTCAGACGTATCTCGGCTTGTACCGATATGAATAAAGCCGTGGTTGAGTTCGATATCATAGATTGCATGAGGGATAACCGTTCCTTCAGCAAAACTGTTAAAGTCATGGTCAAAAGCGCGTATTTCTGCGGCGGTATAGAGTCTTCCATCCCGATAAAAGTTACCGATCTTTTCTTTCTTTTTCGTATCAATACTTACGACAGGGTTGCCAACGGTTTTATATTCGGCTTTTTGTTTAGCGATGGCTTCAAATTGCTCATTGCGGTGAGCTATCTCATCCTTCATTGTCTTTTTTTTGGATCTTACGCCGAGACAACTTGTGTTTTCGCAGTAACTGCTTGACGACGTTTTCACTGACTCGTATGTTATGGCGTTCAAGCAGACGTTTTGCTATCTCTCCGCGAGATAGATTGCACCAACGCATATCAACTTGCATCGGATCGCCGGCTATGTTGTCATCGATTACATTCAGAAAGGCTGCATTTATCTTTGGCTGGTTTTTCTCGTATGAGTTGCGACCACCACCGACACGACGTATCCGTTTCTCTTGTTCTGTTTCGGTCCCTAGCTTATCAAGCTCTTTTTTCCCAGCTGCGATTGTGCTACGTGAGCAGCCCAGCAGGTTAGATATATACGTGCCGCCTCCGTGACCCAATTTCTCTGACTCAACTGCGGCATATCGCCTCCTATCTTTTTCTGACAGACTATCGTAGAAATCGTACATTTGCTTTTCAATCTCTGCTGGATATGGGCTCATTTTTTCTCCTGCTTTCGCTCTAAGTGGCTTACAACTATCCCTTAGACTTTACATCCTTGCCATCCAGCAGGCAACTTCTTTACACTTACTGATTTGTACAAGTTATTTAGTCGCCATTCCTAAAGACATTGAATGGGCAGACTTGGTTCGTGTAGAACAATCATTATTGTCGCATGGCCAGCTAACATCGACGCTGAATCACCTCCTTCGTGCCGCATCGGCTAGACCTGATATTTTATTTGAATC
>Ga0209831_1003099_pt1 | contig 13980 bp, 7 predicted proteins | sample Maine_Asex4_meta_FD_187451 | JGI IMG/M metagenome (GOLD analysis project Ga0209831, IMG submission 187451) | Marine algal microbial communities from Maine, USA - Maine_Asex4_metaG (SPAdes) (version 2) | ecosystem: Host-associated > Algae > Red algae > Unclassified | place: Maine, USA | collected...
TCATCGGAAATTTGAAGATCAAAATCTGTAGGCGAGCGGAACGGAGACGATAGAACACTTCTGCCGCTTTGGACTGTTAATCGGTCGGCGGCGATGGATCTGCCCTCACCTAAGTCATAGGCCAGCGAAGCACCCGGCATATCTCCCGCGGCAGACTGCCATGTTAGACCAATGCTGTCGTCAAATCCGCGCGCAGGCGTACTGGCAGAATTATTGTTAGAAGAGGCAGATGCCGTCCCGCCGGTCAACAAATTCCCGGCGGAGCCGTTAAAACTAAGACCAATCCGATTGATCTCGACAAAATCTGCGCGGTCAGGGTCTGAACTGGAAACCACTTCATTAAACAGCACGCGCCAGTAACGGGACCCGGCGCCGAGCCTTTGAATTGTCTCTGTTGGAATCTCGACCCTTATGTTCCCGCCGCTATCTTCGATAACGATAGGCGCAGAATTATCTACAGGAACAGCAGTTGCGCCGGATGTAAGTTCCAGGTCCGCCGGAAGTGTATTTAGAACACCTGACACCGGATTAATTGTGGCCTGACTGGAAATATATGAGGCCCCATTTGCATCTGTTTCGGTGATTTGATCAGCCGCAATCCAAATTATGTTTTCCGACGCCTCAATATCATTGAGCAGAAAGCGGCCATCGCTATCGGTTCGGGTTATGACGTCGCCGACCATAATCATGACCCCTGTCAGAGGCTCTCTCGTCACCGCATCAACTACCCGCCCCGAAAGCCGCGTGGAGTCATCAGGATCGTCATCGGAAATTGTCACACTGACGATTTCTGCATCGCTCAATACGCCGTCGCTCGCAGAGAAGCTCAGATTGAAGTTATTCGGCGTTGATGCAGTCGGGGTGTAGCTGAATACACCTGACGCCGTATCGAAGCTCGCACCCGGTGGCAGAGGCAAAGGACTCAAACCATAAACCACGTCATCCCCATCGGGGTCTACTGCGGTGAGCTGAATGGAAACCGTATCGCCGAGCGCGACGGATTTGCTTCCAATTTCATCCAACACAGGCGGCCGGTTTGATTCTGTGACTGTAGACGAGAGCGCAGCAGGTAATGAACTATCTTCTCCGTCACTTACAATAAGAGTCGCCGTGTAGGTGCCCGCCACATCAGGCGTGTACATCGGTGTTTGCGACGTCGCGTCAGACAAAACAGCCGTCGAGTCTTCCGGCGCTTCCAGCACCCATGAAAAGCTTAAGGCATCGCCATCAGCATCGGTAGATCCTACCCCGGAGAGCATGAAAATATCACCTACAGATCCGTTCTCCGTTCCTGTGACAACGGCAACTGGGACCGCGTTTTCGGCGATAACTGTGACGGTATTTGCTTCACTATCTTCAAATCCATCATTCACAACAAGGGCAACAACATAAGAACCGCCGATATCTGTTTCAAAGCTCGGCGTGGCCGTATCAGCCCCGACCAACTCTACCAAACTCCCATCCGGTTTCTCTGTTAAAGCCCAAGAGAAAGTCAGATCATCCCCGTCAAAGTCTGATGAATTTAGACCTGAAAGGACAACCAACTCCCCTTTGAGAACGGTTTGGTTTTCACCTGCATCAGCGACAGGAGCAGTGTTCTCCGCAATGAAACTAACGGTCGTGGGACGTGAACTAAGCTCACCATCGGAAACAATCAATTGGAGGATATATGGTCCTGACATATCGGGAGACAGGGAAACCGCCGGGTTTGTTACGCCAGTTAACTCTACCTGACTTCCCTCTGGAGCAAACAATATTGACCATTGATATGAAAGCAGATCATTATCCTCATCGAAGGATGCTGCGGAGTTTAACGTTACGTCAGTTCCCGGCGTGATCCTGTCATTTCCGCCTGAGGAGGTCGCGATAGCGACAGGGCGTCGATTACCTGCGGTCAGAATAGTTGAGGCGTAAACTGGTCCAATCTCCGGGAACTGCGTATCCGTGACAGCCAGTTGGATCAGCGAGAACTTTGTTTCTTCAACCGGAAGGCTGCTTGAAAGCCCCGCCCCCGAGAATCTCGGGACACCGATTTAGCCGCGCTCTAATATGCTGGCTGCGACAACAGTTCCGTCCACCCGTTTTTGATTATGAAATTTAGCGAAAGGCGCGAGGACGGAGCCTTCAAAATCATGATGTGTCGTCAGGATCGTGGCCTCATAGAAGTTCCAAATTATTCGACGACTGACATCATCGGACGTGATTGACCCCGCAAAATCACCCTTATTAAATTGGATGTTACGGCCGCCCACATTAATGACAATAGAAGCAGCTCCATTTTCCTCGAGCTTAATCTGCGCGACGTCTTTATTTTGGAAGAGGTCTCGTCCATCGACAACATTAAAGACTGCAATGCCACCATCGTCGGGCTGTGCCGTAAGAAGCGCGGAACCGTTTTTACGTGTTGGTAAAGCGACTGAGCTATTGGACGGCATTTGCAAAAGCGTTTGAGAGAGTCCGATCGCACTTTCCGGCACGCCGTCGATCTCAAAAGAGCTGTCTTCTATGAGCTGCCCGCCGCCTTCAAAATTCAAGCGCGATTGTGCCCTTCCGCCTATGCGGACATCACCGCCGTTATTTATGGTCTTTTCCGCGCCACGAATATCGCCCACCACGTCCAAAGCTACAAATTCTGCTCTTCCGCCAACGACGTTACCGCCGACGAGCGCCGCTCCAACCGTCTCAACATTAGAGTTTAGGTCACCGAAACTCACCAAGCCATAGTGGTCAAGAAGCTCTAAACCCGCCAATGCGTCGCCATCCGTGACAGCGCCTTGTTCAGGCGTCGTTTCAAATGTCACATCACTTGTAAGGCTCGAAGGATCATCAACGCTACCCTGCCCCGCCGAGAGGCCCAGCGCCGACCAATTATAGGACAGCAGTCCGGATTGCCCCGAAGCGCCCTGCGATCCTTGCGCGCTTATCTGCCCGGCAGCATCCACGATGGCGCCGTCTGCGCCTGACGTTGGACCGCCGCTCACAGCAAGCGGCGCCACGCCCTGCCCGCTGATAATAACGGCATCAAAATCAGAAAGTCCCGCTTCATCGGTCACTTTGAGCTGAAGTATATAGGTCCTGTTTGTATCGGGCGTCAGACGCGCAACGGCCTGGCTTGGATCATCTATCCAAGAGAAACTGTCTACAGGCCTGGAAAGAATAGACCATTCGTAGGTTAGTCGGTCGCCATTAGCGTCCGTAGATTGACGGCCGTCCAGAAAGACCTCCTCAAGGGCAACTGCAACTTGGTTTAATCCGGCATTAGCGACGGGCGGAAGATTGCGAGCAGAAGTACCATCAGCTCCCGCCTCGGGCAAAACATAGACCGTTACAACGTCTGTAGATTGAGCGCCTTCCGTATCTTCGACCAATAATTCTATCGCAAATTCGCCGGCCACGCCCGGCGTAAATACAAACCTTCCGCCCCCGTCTTCTTCAAGGCTTGAGACTGAGTTTACTGCCTCATCATCTCCCGAAGCCCCTTCAGTTGGGGCGGCAATTATTGACCATGCCGCCGATAAACGATCACCATTTGCATCATAGGTTCCTTCTGGGTCCAAACGAATGGATTGCCCAACAGTCATGACACGATCACCGCCAGCCATCGCCACAGGTACAAGATTGTTTGTCGACAAGAGAACAGTTGAGACTTCGGATTGTAGGCCGTTGCTGTTCGTGACAATTAGCTCAGCTTGGTAATCGCCAGCTAAGTCGGGAGTCAGGCTTGGCAAGGGGCCGTTGACGCCGGTCAACACGGCTTGGGAGCCGGGCGGTTGATCTGTCAGAGACCAACTATAATTTAGTCTCTCACCGGCTTTCGAAACAGATGCGCTTCCATCGAGGCGAACGGCGACGCCAACCTCAATTAATCTGGAATGACCCGCATCAGCAATTAAAGCGTTTTCTTGATTTGGGCCAGTTTGCGCAGCCACGGAGAGACTCAAAAATGCGAAAGTGAGAATACCTAGGAGACATAGAATAAGATTCCGAGCTCTCTTGTTGAATCCCAAACAAATTTGTTGCGCGCGCAAAGACATCGCTCACCCCTCTCACATTCCCTAGACTTATTGGCTAGGGTTGTAGAAAAATAAACGCAAACGAATTATTAAAATAATTGAGATTTCAAATACTATTACGTTATTGCAGTTAGCTGAGCTGTTACGATCTAATCTCATAACTGACGTCACGCGGCATTTCGCTGATCGCTATTTCGACTCCTATAATAGGACAAGGTTCGTGTGCCACAATTTTAAAGGCGCACGTGTCACAAAATCAAATTTGACAGTCTTAAGTAATTGATTTATATGTATTTTTCTAAACGGCGCTGTGCCGTGTGGGGGCACCATTTTCCTATCATAGCAAGTTGCGTAAGCCTCTGAAAAGTCTCGGAAAATCTCTCTTCCTTGTACTTTCCACACGGTAACTCACGCGATTTGCCTCACTTCTTGCCTTACAAAAGGCTACACAGGAGATGGCAGGATGAAGGCGATTAGACGACCCGACCAATACCTACGGCTACGCGGTGATATATGGCATTATGTGCGGCGCGTGCCCAAGGCCGTTAGCCACATAGACGACCGCACATTGATATACCGTTCCCTCGATACGGACAGTCGCAGAGTCGCCCGTCAGCGGCGAGACATATGCGCCGATGCGGACGAACAACGATGGCACGAAACTATGCCAAGCCGTTTCCAATCCACTCCAAGAGAAGTCAGCTTTGGCGACGTGAGCCACCACGCCCGCTCGCTTGGGTTCAATTATGAGCCTATGGACAGTTTGATTTCGCGAGACACCGTCACGGATTTATTAAGCCGCTTGCAAGCGATAGCGCCATTACAGGAAGCGCCGCAGCCCAAGGAAGCGCAAGACGCCGAAGCCTTGCTAGGCGTTGCCAAGACGCCATCCGCGACCATCACGCAGGCCATGGACTTATACTTGTCCGAGATCGTTACCGACGAACTCTCCAGCAAATCACCGGAGCAGGTGAAGAGCTTTTCCAAAATCAAACGCCGCGCAGTCGCAAATTTCGTCAACATAAATGGCGATATTGATATGCGAGACATTACCTGCGAACAAGCCCACGCCGTGCGTAAATTCTGGCATGAGCGCATCCATCCAAAGGACGGCTCTAAACCAATGAGCGGCAGTAGTGGCAACAAAGACCTGGGCAGTTTGCGTAAATTATACCGCCGATACTTTGAGCACATAGGCGAGGAAGAACGCGAGAACCCTTTCCGCAACATGCGGTTCAAAGACAAAATTCTAACGAAGGTTATGCCCTTTAAAGACGATTGGGTCAGGTCGCGCATACTCGCGCCAGATGTTTTTGAAGGCCTGAATCGACAAGGTGCACTCCTGTGCATGACCTTGATTGAGACAGGATGCAGACCGAGTGAGTTGGCTAATATCAGGCCAGAGAACATAAGGCTGGACGCGGAGGTTCCGCATATCCGCATCCGTTCGACGAAAGACAGAGAGCTAAAATCAGGCGCATCCGTGCGAGACATTCCGCTTGTTGGGGTGGCCTTAGAAGCTATGCGGCAAGCTCCAAACGGGTTCCCGCATTACAGGGATAGAAGCTATTTGTTGAGCGCATCACTCACAAAAGCGTTCAAAACGAGAGGGCTATTCCCAACAAAGCAGCACTGTATCTACAGCTTCAGGCACAGCTTTGAGAGCCGAATGTTGGAGGCTGGATTGGACTTTGGATTGCGCTGCACATTGATGGGCCACCGCAATCCGCGCCCTGAATATGGGGATGGAGGGTCACTCGCCTACCGTCGGGATGAACTCTTAAAAATAGCCCACCCCATCAGCGACGAGCTGTTATAGAGCTATCCGTTTAAGGGCTGAAACTATCGACTTATGCAGCTTTATCAGTGTTCGATAGGAGCGAGGCGAGCAACGCCTCACGGTCGTCTAGCGCGTCATATTCCTGTTTTAGGCGTTCTAAAACAGGCCAGTATTTAGGGCCGTATCGCTGCACCAGTTGTGCCGCGATAGTCATACCGTGCTTAATTTCAGCGCGAGACGGCGCTTCTGTTGGGGCGTTTTGATGTAGGTTTTTCTGTTTTTCCACCTAGACATTATAGCGAATTAGCGCTCTTTAATCTCTCGAGTAATTGGGGGAAAGAAAGACCTAATGAGACCTCAAAGGCACAATTTTCACATTTGGATTAACGTGGCTCTCAATCAAATTGTGAACCAAATTACATAACTGACAGAACATCTATGTAGTGACTTTTTCTACCTCTTTAGAATAGAATTATCTGAACACTCCATTGTCTGGTAGGCTCATTTTTGTAAATTTTAGGCCCCCGACACCCGTTTTAAATTTTGGCATTTACCACTTACAGGACAACCGCCCTGTCGAATGCTCAGTATTATAAAAGAGCTTCGCTACTTTAAAAAGGAGGGCTTCATGCCACCATTTGACGGAAATAACCACGAACAGCACGAAATTGATAATCGCGCTGACCAACTTAATCCAAACAATGATGCCTACTGGTCATCTCGTGAAGATGATGAAGAAGACGGGTATAATTATGGTTGGTAAAAACGCCTGTGGCTCTAGAATCCTTAGGGCGTATAACTAAGGCATTAAACTCCAAGACAAGTCCCATTCCATAAAAAAGTCTCGTGAAAAGAGCTAGGGAAGCGGCTAGCAGAGAGAAGCCTTAGGTACTACTATTGCCATGGCCGTTGATGATGGCCACGGTGTCTTTTATGAACGGATTCATATCCAAATATAAGAGCATCATGTAGATCAAGCGTTGGAAGAAGTTGCGAAGTAGCGCTAGTTTTATTCCAGTCTCGCCGAAAATTATCAGCTAGAACCGAAAATTTATATGCCCGTTCTAACAGAACCATTGTAGAGATATTGTTATGCAATTCGGTTTTAAATCCAACTACTAGTTTTAGCATTTGGTCGAACGGAAGGGGTGTAATGCCTTGTCGTATAGATCGTATTTTACCCATTCCTACTTTCGCTTTCCAATCGAATTCCATACTCCTTATTTCGGCAAGCCTAGAGTAAATACTTTCCCAGCTTTCACTTTGAGTATGCGACTTCAGCAAGTGAAACCATATATCAACAGACGACTTATGTGGTTTTTTAAGGGCCGCACAAGTTGCAATAGTCTTCAGTTCTGCATCTTCAATATCTTCACCAAGCCATACTGTAGAAAGAATTTGAAACCACGTCAGAACACAAAGCCCTGAGGCGTAAATCGCTTTGGAAGTCTCGCTGTTTGACGAAGTATAGGCTTGAATCAACGCATTGCCAGTCGACGTTTTCGCCATGTCGGACTGACTGAGCGCTTCGATTTTATTGGACTTTTGGGTTGCTTTTTGAAACGCGACAGTAAGATTTATCTCATTATCAAGTGTCGGTTTAAGCCATCGAAAAACTTCGTTGCCGGGCAAGATTTCTGCGGAAATAAAACCAATAATGCCTAACGGGTATTGACCAATATTACCTTCTAGGTCTGCACTATCTTCAAGACGGCTGAGTACCTTTTGAACGTTATCCCAAGCCTCATAACTCTTTGTTGTATCCTCCCCAAAGTTTGTAGCGTTAAGCTGAAACAGGTTTTGCCAGCTATAATCGGTGAGATTTCGAACACCCTTTAATTGACCGTCTAAGCTTCGTTTGGCATTCAGAAAACGCTTCGGGTCTACAGATTTATTTAAGGGTGACGCTCCCATCAGGTGGTATGCTACTTTGTTCTTTTTGCCCCCAGGCACTAAGAACGAAGCTAGTGTCGACAAGTTTAGTTCTAAAATCATATTTCTCGTTTTTTGATTCTTGTTTCTTTTCCAAATACTGAATTCAGATGAGTTAAGATTGTATACGAAAAATTGTTCTTCAAGTTATTAAAGATTGCATTGAGTAGGCTGTTTATTCGCCGCTTTGCGGCGAGTCCAACGCCCCTGCCTCCGCTCGTGTGGGCGGCTACGGCAAGCGCGTTGGACGGCTCTGTTTTGAGAGAGCGTAATTAATTAGATAGGATTGGCGCTTTAGGAGAGATTAAGAAAGAAAAGAGCTTTAGCAAGATAAAGCGAACCGCCCTTTTGGGGGCACTTCGACGCTAAAGCTCTGTTTTTGCTACGCGAGTTGGGGTGTCACCATTTTGGTAACTCGTGTGTCTTGCCTCCAAAGTAGCTCTATCCCGCAAATACCTAGAAACTCCCGCTCTCCTACAATTTCCAATCGGCTTCCGACGAGACAAACGCCCCTATTTTGCCCGATTATGGGGCATGTCAGATGAAGATGATTTCCGCTTAAGAGCCAAAGCCCGCAAATCCAGCAGCCGAGGCTCCGAGGTAAATATCCCAGCCAACTACAAAGGGTTTTTCCAAGAGGCCCGCATTGGGCTTGTGAGAGGCAAGGCTGTCTCTGGGCGGCGAACCCTAACCGTCCCGTCAAAACCGCGCACAGGGCGCTTCAATTCACGCGGTAGAGGCCGAGCGGCGTTAGAGCGCGGCATAGGGCCGAAGCAAGGCTGGCGTGTTCACAAGGCGACTGGTGACCGCTACCGCGCTCGCCGCGCCATTGTGAAAGTGCGCGTTGTTAAACTCCGCAATGCCAAGTCTTCTGTCTCTCGCGGGCACTTGGCTTACCTTCAGCGCGAAGGCGCAGGCGTGGAGCGAGCCGAGGGGCTGGACGGCTCGGCGGAGTTGACCCCAACGCGGGGCCAGCTCTACGGCCCAGAGGACGGCGTTGAGATTGACGGGCGGGATTTTGTCGCTCGCTCCCAAGAGAGCTTTGACGGACGCGGCGACCCGCACCAGTTTCGGATTATGATCTCGCCCGAAGACGGCGCGGAGCTGGCCCGTGTGAACGGCGACGGCACGCCAAACCTAAAAGACACAACGCGAGCGCTGATGACACAAATGGAGGAGGACTTGGGAACGCGGCTCGATTGGGTGGCGGTTGACCACTTCGACACCGCCCACCCACACACTCACATCATCGCGCGGGGCGTCACTCATGACGGCAAAGGATTGAACATTGCAGGCGAGTATATCTCGCGCGGCATTCGCGGACGGCTAGAGGAAGAACTCACCCGCGAGCTAGGCTGGAAGTCAGAGCTGGCCATCCAGCAGGAGATGAAGCGCGAAGTGGACGCGATGCGCGTGACAGCAGCGGATAGACATATCGCGGACGGTGTAGACAAACTGACCAACGTCATAGACCTCCGCGCAGGGTCATCCGCCAGCACATTCGGACAGCACTCACCTTTGAACAGACACATCCTTATTGGACGGATAAACCACCTTGAGAAAATGGGCCTCGCGCAACCCACGGATAAAGGCCGCTGGCAAATTGAAAAGGACGCCTTCAAAACCCTTGGGCAGATTGAGCAGCGCGAGCAGCTAAACAAAGAAATCCATGCGGCTATGGATAGAGCAAACATCAAGCGCCCCGTCCGCTTAAATGATGGCCGCACGGACTATGATGGAAACTTATCGGGTCGCCGTGTCATTGGCCGCGTGATTGCTAAGACGCTTGGACGTGATGAAGGCATGAACCCAGACGCCAAAGGCGGCGGCAAAGTCAGGTTCATCATCGACGGGACTGACGGCTATGTCAGCACAGTTGAGACAGGCATGGACACACGGGCGGGCGAAGCCGCCAAGGTCGGTTCTATTATCGAAGTCTCACCGCCCAGCCTTCGCAAGGTTGACCGCAACATACAGGCCCTTGCGACAGGTCAGGATTATCACGGCAAGCCTCGCAACGGACTTGTCGGAAATTATGCGATAGCGACGAGCGGACCAGAGGATTGGGTAGACGGAAGCGGCAGCAGAAGTGCTGCACATATGCGGGCGCACAGATTGCGGCTCGCAACGCTAGTTAAGGCGGGTGTGGTGCAAGTCGCAAGCAAGGATAAGGACGGCGACCCTAATGATTGGCGCGTGCCAGATGATTTTGAAGAGCGGGCTATCGCGCTGGACTTAAAGCAAGGCCGCGCGTCAGGTGTGAAGCTGCTTTCGCGCCAAGGCTTAGAGGCACAGCTTGACAGTCCCGGTGCGACTTGGCTTGACCGCGCGCAGGTGAGTTGGGGTAGAGGCGGCATTGCGGGCATGAGCACAAGGTCGAGTGCATTCGCAAAAGAACTGGACACCGCCTTCCAGCAGCGTCGCACATGGCTCATTGAGCGAGGTTATGCAGAGCTACGCGAAGATGAGCAGAAGACCTCTATCATCTACAAGCGCGGCTATTTAAAAGCGCTAGAGACGGAAGGTTTTAACGCCGCAACGGAGAAGCTGGAGAGCATGACAGGCAAGGCGCACCTTGCGGCGCAGTCAGGACGGTTGATTGAAGGCACAGTCTCGCAGAAATACGAACTCCCCCACGGCCCTCACGCCATGATTGAAACGCAACGCGCCTTCTACCTCGTGCCGTGGGAGAGCACTCACGCGCAGAAGTGGGGCAAGCGCATCAAAGGCCGCGTGTTGAGCGGTGGCGGTATTGATTGGGATGTGGGGCGGTCAAGGGGCATTGGGCGGTAAATTTTAAAATTTTCGCGACTTGTTCAATGGGCAAAAAAAATTTTATAGATTAAAAGTTTGTATTCATACTCAAACTTTTTCGCAAATTACGACATCGGTTTCTGGCTAATTATCATCGTGGTATCTATATAAGAATCAGTTGACTGTGGAAGTATATGTACTCTTTAATCTGGGCCACATCATTCAAGTAAAGTTGTTAGGAGAATAGACATGTTAGAGAATTGGTATTGGCTCGCGGGAATAGTCGTTGCTATCGTAGCGGTGGCTGGTTTGTTTGTGAAATCTAAAAAAAGTTCAAATCTGAAAAACGAACAAAACGCCGAGGTAAGTGGACAGCACAATACTGTTAATCAAAATTCGTCTATCGAAAATAAAAGGCATGATGAGGTCTAATGAAGGATGGCCTCAGTAAAATAATCAAATCTATATTTGGCTCTCGTGGGGTCGGGAGCAATCAGTCAAGTAATATCTACGGTAACAACAATACTGTTCATCAAACTATAATCCTAAGCCCTACTGAAACTGCAAACAAAAGTGAATTATTAGCGGGGCAACAACCATCTATACCCGTACGTAATTCTATTTTCTATGATAACGACAAGAACAAAAGTGATGACCTGCCAGAGGTCAAAAAAATTCTTGAGTATAGAAAAATTGCTGATGCTGGTAATAGTGATACAGCGCTTGATCTCTTAGAGGGTCTTAAAAATGAAATGGAATACTCATCAGGGTATTTAGCGTTTCGTTTGAATTTCAACATCGGTATCATTCTTCAGAATATCGGAAGGCTCAAAGCCGCAAGTGAAGCACTAAAGTCTGCATACGCATTTTATCCGAAAAATAATAAAGCTAAAACAGCAAAAGCTTTTGCCGATTTGCTTGAACAAAATTACAAGAGAGCCTTCGAAGAAGCATCTCGTCTTATAGATATCGTTGGTGACCATAGATCCTTAGCTGCATGTATTTTACTTCATGCCGCCAAGAATTTAGAAGACAGTGAAAAAATAACTTTTTCGGATGAAGATCTGAACGCCAACCCATCAGTTGTAGTCGCACGTTTAGATTATTTGCGTGTTAAATCTCCAGATGAGTACCAAGATGCACTAATCAAAGCCAATCAAGATTTTCCAGATGAAGATGCTATATCAATCATGTGGGCTCTTGGTGAGTTGGATGACATGAAAAGGAATTTGGCATTTTTGTTAGGCGCAAAAATGCCAGATGCATTTGAAGAACAAGTGTCAAAATGTGCAGAGATTTTTTATAAAGATATAATTGAGGCTCTCAATCAAAATCCTCCAAATTTGCTTTCCTTGCCCTCTCAAGCAAATAATGCCGCCGTTGCATTAAGGCTGTCGGGTGACGTTGTTAAAGCTATAAGCCTAATCGAAAGGGTTTTAGGTCAGTTCCCTGAGTTGTCTGATAGCTTATTACAAATCCGAGCATCATTGCTCTTACAACAAGATAGAGATGATGAAGCCTTAGCACTCATTGAGCATTCGAATGGTTTTCCAGAATTACAAGTTATGGCCTCTGAACTGGAAGCCATGAGAGGAGAACATGAATCTGCCGTGAAGCGAATAAATAATGTTTTGAATTCAGACATTGAAAGCGGACTACGCTGCAAGGCATTAGTTACTAAAGCGCAAATTGGTATAAATTTGGCTGATCAAAATGTAGCGGATGAAGCCTTTGAGGAGCTCATCGCCTTACCTGATGCACCCCCTGAATTAGTACACCTACGGTCAGCTTATGATAGAGTGTTTGCTATAGTTGAAAATGAGGATGTTGAGAGTAAGATACCAGTTGAAAAGGACAGCAATTCTGAAACTGAGAAGAAACTTCTCGACTCGGTTAAGTCTCAAAACGATTGGGATTTTATTACTCTTCTGCATGTCGCAGGTGAGTTATTTGCTCGCAAACTTTACCGTCAGTGTGCGGATTTACTGAAAGATAAAGTAAGTTTTTCAAAAGAGAGTCCCGCTCTATCGAGGCTGTGTGACGCTTGCGTTGAAAGTGCGCTTGGCACACTTGCAGATGAAATTTGGCAACAAATGACACCTAAAGTTAGAGAATCTGTTTTTGGTATAAAATTTGGTGTGAATGTCTCTTATTTAAATGGTGAAGTTACGAAGGCTATACCTCTTACGCGCAAACTTTTCGAACAGAACCCCCATTCAATTCGTTCACTTGAGCTCTACATTCAATCTTTATTGCGGAACAATGAGCGCAATAGAATTCAGCGCGTAATTAAGGGGCTTTCTGATTTCGACATGGTAGGATCAGTCGAGGATAAGCGTTTATACGTGAACTTATTAGTTTATTGTGGAAAAATCGAAAGGGCGAGAAAATACGCTTATCACTTATATTGCATGAACCAAAACGATCATAGATCGTGGTTAGCGTTAAGCTCCAGTGTCTTGGCCTTTGGTCATGAAGAGGAAGCCGAAGACAGGTTGTCTTTAGTGACATCAGTGCAGCTGGATTGCACAGTGGAGATAAAAAAACCAGACGGAGCAATTCAAACTTATACTATAGAAGCCGACGCCGCCTTAATTCCTTTATTAAGTACAAACATACCGCCAGATCATCCAATTGCCCTGGCAGCCTTTGGAAAAGCAGAAAAAGATACTTTTGAATGGCCTATTGCGAAGTTGAATGGTCAAGCAACGATGTTGTCTGTAAAACATAAAACCGTTGCAGCATTCCACTTGTGTCTTAGCAGATTCGAAGAACAATTTCCGAATATCTCCGGCTTTAAATCAGTATCAGTGAGCCCTGAACCTGAAAATGGTTTAGATGAAATGAAAGCCCTTATCAGGCAACAAGCTGAGTACGCGCAACAAAAAGCTAAGCAGTACAATGACGGAAATTTCCCTCTTTATATTCTAGCTTACAACTTGGGCATAGACCCAATCGACGCATTCTTAGGTCTTAAATCAGATTGCGGCTATTCCCTTAAGGTTACCGCTTGCACCACAGAAGACCAAGAAAACGCAAACTTGGCCTTGCAAGAGGCGAAGCTCAAAGGAGTCATTTGTGATGCCACTGTGTGCTATTTAATACGCAGGCTTGAGATTGAAGAAATTGTCAAAGAAGAGTTTGGCGGGATTGGTATAACACAAGAAACTATCAATATTTTTTCCAATAGAGTTAATCGTCATGAAAGTTCATTTTTTCACGATAGTGAAACAGGTGAAAAAAAGGCCGCTAGACTTGCGATGCATGACGATGGCTTGGTGATGTCCGAGCAATCACAAGAGCAAATCGAAAACAGATCGGCTCTTCTGCAAGCAGATTTGCAATGGCTAAAAAACGAATGCGAACTTATCCCTTCAATTGCCAAGAGAGACCCGGCTGACCAAATAATAAAATTCAGAAAAAATGAAGGCGGTCGATTTTTCGATGATATTTTTGCATCGGATGGAACTGATAGAGTTCTTATTTCTGAAGATTTTCATG